>Ga0163209_1000291_pt1 | contig 21235 bp, 19 predicted proteins | sample Kivu_160m_FD_113538 | JGI IMG/M metagenome (GOLD analysis project Ga0163209, IMG submission 113538) | Freshwater microbial communities from Lake Kivu, Western Province, Rwanda to study Microbial Dark Matter (Phase II) - Kivu_160m | ecosystem: Environmental > Aquatic > Freshwater > Lake ...
GATAAATATAATATACATATAAAGTTATACATTAAAAATGCAGGAAAAATGTCCATCGAATTGTATGTTTGAAATATATATTACTTTTGTAAAAAGGAAAAAGGATGATAAGTCGGATTCTTCAACTGATGAAGGAGAAAAACATGACACCTTCGCAGTTTGCTGATGAGATAGGCATCCAACGTTCTGGGATGTCGCATCTTGTTTCTGGCAGGAACAAGCCAAGCCTGGAATTTGTCATGAAAGTGTTGAAACGATTTCCGGACGTTCGACCAGAATTCCTCCTGTATGGCGGGCAGTCGCCGGGCAGTTCGATTGAATTTCCTGAAGTTCAGACGGACAAGGAACTACCGGAAGAAGGTCAGACGACCTTGTTTGACATTCCGGAAACGGTTGACGGGCGGGTTGAAGAAAGTCTCGCCAAACCCCTCAAAAAGGGCAATACCGGAAAAACATTGGAGCGTATCGTCCTGTTTTACGACGACAGATCTTTCAGGGAGTATTTCCCAGGGAGGTGATCAGGCAAGTTCCAGGAAGGAGAAGAAGAATGCAGATTCTCTCTGCGCGCTATCGTCGCTATCGGAGCCATGGACAGCGTTCTCGCTCAGACTTTTACCGTATATCTTCCGGATAGTGCCCTCTTCGGCTTTGGCAGGATCGGTGGCCCCTATATATTTCCTGAACTCATCCACCGCATTGTCTTTTTCCAGAACCGCGGCGATGATGGGCCCCGAAGACATGAAGGCTGTCAGTTCATCATAGAACGGCTTTCCCAAGTGCATCTCGTAGAAATGACCGGCCTGTTGCCTGGTCATGGTCACTATTTTCATCGCTTTGATCCTGAACCCTCCCTCCTCGATTTTTGCAAGGATCTTCCCGGCATAACCTGCCGAAAAAGCGGAGGGTTTGATCATGGTCAATGTTATATTTCCTGCCATTGCTCGGTGTTTTTAAGCGGGCAAAAGTACGAACTAATTTGAAATATCCTTACTTTTGTCCCCCTCAAACCCCGAACTAATTGGAAAATACCGACTTCAGCGCCATCTCTGAGAAATTTTCGCTGCCATCCAGGATCCTGGTCACCACCCACTCCAACCCCGACGGAGATGCCATCGGGGCAAGCCTGGCACTGGCATCTTACCTGAAAAAGAAAAGCCATGAGGTCCGGGTGATGGTCCCGGATCCCTACCCTGATTTTCTGGCATGGATGAAGGGGTGCGGGGAGATCCTGGTCTTCAGTTCTGATCCTGAAGCATGTATCAGTGCCATAGAACAGGCTGAATTGATCATCGCCGCCGATTACAACCAGTTGAGCCGGCTGAATGACGCTGGTCAGTTGGTGAGAAAGTCAATGGCAACAAAGATCCTGATTGACCACCATTTGAATCCGACCGACGAATTCAACTACAAGATCTCGATATCTCAAACCTCTTCAACATCCGAACTGGTTTTTGACCTCATCGGGGCGATGGGAGACCTGCATCTGTTGGACAAGGAGATGGCTGAATGTATTTACGCCGGCATCATCACCGATACAGGCTCACTGAGCTACTCGTGCAACTACCTGAAAACATACGAAATACTGGCAGAGCTTTTCAAGTTCGGGATAGATGGCGAGCGCCTTCACCGGCTGATATACGACACCTATTCAGAGAGCCGGCTGCGCCTTCTCGGGCATTCGATCAGCGACCGTCTGACCGTTCTCCCGGAATACCACGCTGCATACATTGTACTTTCCCGGCAGGACCTCGAGCGGTTCAACCATCAGGTAGGGGATACCGAGGGGGTGGTGAACTATGCCCTGTCCATCAGGGATATCAACCTGGCCGCCCTTTTCATGGAGCGGGACGACATTGTAAAGGTCTCTTTCCGGTCAAAAGGAAATTTTGCGGTCAACACCATCGCAGCCGAACATTTTGGCGGAGGAGGCCACCGCAATGCCTCGGGAGCCAATTGCAGCACTTCGCTGCAGGAGACTGTATCGAAATTCCTGGAAATTCTGCCGGTTTACCGGTCGTTGCTTAAAGCGGTTTATTGATTTGGTCACCGGAAAGCAAATTGCATCAAGGTTTTTTGTCCTGCCGAACTTGATCCTGGCAGCAGGTATTTTCTTTGCATGCAGTCATACGCCTGATCAAAGAAACAGCCAAACAGCCTTCCAGTCCCTGGAGGACTCGGCCATAAGGTACAACCGTAAGATCGTCCAGACCGAGATGCAGGAGATGGATGATTATGCGGCCCGTCACCACTGGACCATGAAAACGACTTCCAGCGGTCTTCGTTACTGGAATTACCGGGAGGGGAAAGGCCCCTTACCGGTCGAAGGCGATCTGGTTTCGGTGAGGTATAGCATGAACCTTCTGAACGGGGATCCGGTGGGAAAGCCGGGTTCGGTCACCGTTCTCGAATTTGAGATCGGGAAGCGAAAAGTGATCAGGGGACTGGAGGAAAGTGTGCAGTTGATGAATGCCGGCAGCCGGGCCAGGCTTATTGTGCCCTCCCACCTGGCCTACGGGCTTCTTGGCGAGGAAGCAGTACCATCGGGTTCCGCCATCGTCATCGATGTCGAGCTCATGGCGGTACGTCCCGCAAAAAAATAAGAAACCATGCGGCTAAACTTCCCCGATATGCAGGAGTTTGCTATCTTTGCCGCTCAATTCAAATCAATCATCCAATCCATTAACATGCAGATTATGAAAAAAATGTTTGTGAATCCGCTGGTCGTCGTGATGCTGGGCGCCCTGACCATGCTGGCTTGTTCATCCAAATACCCGGGTTACGATAAAACCCCGACCGGGTTGATGTACAAGATCTATAAGACCGGCACCGATACCGTGAAACCGAAGGTGGGCGATTGGGTCTCCATGAACATGAGTTACAAGTACAAGGATTCCGTTCTTTTCGACAGCAAGGCCGGGATGCAGGGAGCTCCCGTTCGCTTTCAACTGCCACCTTCCGATTTCAAAGGCGACATCTATGAAGGCATCCGCATGCTTTCGGCCGGCGACAGCGCCGACTTCCTTATTAGCGCTGATTCGCTGTTCACCAAGACTTTCCGGCAACCACAACGCCCCCAATTCATTGACACCAATGAGATGATCCTGTTCCACATCGCCATGATCTCCGTTGATTCACCTGAACTCCTGAAGAAAAAAGAGGAGGAGACCCTGAAAAAGTACCTTGATGACAATAAGATCACCGTTGCGCCGCTTATTTCCGGCTTGTATTATGTGGAGACCCTGAAAGGCAATGGGGCGAAAATCGATACCGGATCATGGGTGAAGGTGCATTTCAGTGTCGGCCTGACAGATGGCAAGCAGATCTTCTCCACCCAGGAACGAGGTGAAGCCATGGAGTTTGAATGCGGTACCAACTTCGACACCCCCGGCTTCGAAGAAGGGATCACCAAAATGCTCAAGGGAGGTAAGGCCATCCTGATCGCCCCGTCGCATATCGCTTTCGGCGACAAGGGACGCGGAGCAATGATCCCTCCGTATGCCACGGTTATCTACAATGTTGAAATAGTGGATGTTAAGTCGAAGGCGGAGCATGAAAAAGAGGTGGGGGAGAAGAAAAAAGCCGAAACAGCCAAGCTGGAAACCAATAAAAGGCAGGAAGGCGAACGTATGAACAAATACCTGGCCGAGCACAAGATCACCGTGAAACCGACTGCGAGCGGACTGTACTATATGGAAAAAGTAAAAGGCACCGGAACAAAAGCCGTTGCCGGTAAAAAGGTGAAGGTTCACTACACAGGCACCCTGCTTGACGGCACCAAGTTCGACTCCTCGCGCGACCGCGACCAGCCCTTTGAATTTACATTGGGGCAGGGTCAGGTCATCAAGGGCTGGGATGAGGGCATTGCCATGATGAACGTCGGGGGCAAGGCGATCCTTGTCATTCCTTCGGTCATTGCTTATGGCGAAAGGGATATGGGGACGATACCACCCTATTCCACCCTGGTATTTGATGTGGAATTGCTCGGGGTCGAATAGCTATCCCTGCGAAGACTCTCCCAGCAGCCGCTGAAGATCCCTGAGCTCGTCACGCAGCCGGGCCGCTTCCAGGAAATCGAGTTCTTTAACGGCATCTTCCATGGCTTTGCGGGTGCGGGAAACAAGTTTCTGTAACTTATCCTTAGAAAGATATCGGATCAACGGGTCGGCTGCGAGGTCGACCCGTTCCTTTTCAACGTATGCTACGGGTGCATGGCCTGATGCACCTGCCACCGACGCCTGACCCAGGATATCTTTCGTCGTCTTAATTATCTGGGATGGCGTGATGTTGTGTTGAGCGTTGTAGGCGATCTGTTTTTCCCTGCGCCGGTTGGTCTCTGCCATCATGCGCTTCATCGATTCCGTCAGTTTGTCGGCATACATGATCACCCTGCTATTTAGATTACGGGCTGCACGGCCTGCAGTTTGCGTGAGTGAACGTTCCGACCGGAGGAATCCTTCTTTGTCTGCATCCAGGATCGCGACCAGGGAAACTTCCGGCAGGTCAAGACCTTCGCGGAGCAGGTTTACTCCCACCAGGACGTCAAAGATCCCCATCCGCAGATCCCGCAGGATCTCCACCCGTTCGAGGGTATCCACGTCGGCATGGATGTACCTGCACCGTATATCGATCCTGGAAAAATAGCCCGTCAGCTCTTCGGCCATCCGCTTGGTCAGCGTAGTGACCAGGGTGCGTTCGTTCCTTAATACCCGCTGATTGATCTCTTCCAGCAGGTCGTCGATCTGCCGGAGGCTGGGCCTCACCTCCACATAAGGGTCGAGGAGCCCGGTAGGCCTCAGCACTTGTTCCACCACGACTCCTTCGCATTTCTGCAACTCAAAATCGGCCGGGGTAGCGCTTACGTAAATGGTCTGCCCCACGAGAGATTCAAATTCCTCGAATTTCAGGGGTCGGTTGTCAAGGGCAGAAGGGAGCCTGAAACCGTACTCGACAAGGGTCTGCTTCCGGGAACGGTCGCCTCCGAACATCGCCCGGATCTGGGGCACGGTGACATGGCTTTCGTCAATGACCATCAAAAAATCGTCGGGGAAAAAATCCAGCAGGCAAAAAGGCCTCGATCCCGGCGCCCGCCCGTCAAAATACCGCGAATAGTTCTCGATACCCGAGCAGTAGCCCAGTTCGCGCATCATCTCAATGTCATAGGTGACTCTGTCCTCCAGCCGCTTGGCCTCAAACTCCTTTCCGTTCTCCCTGAAATATGCGCACTGCCTGATCAGGTCATCCTGGATCTCCAACAGCGCTTCACGCATCTTATCAGGTGAAGTCACGAAAATGTTGGCCGGGTAAAGCGTGATAAATTCAAGCGGCTCAATGGTCCGGCCGGTCAGGGGATCAAATGATTCGATGCTTTCCACTTCGTTGCCGAAAAAGATGATACGATAGGCGAGATCAAGGTATGCGGGGAAGATGTCGACCGTATCGCCCCGCACCCTGAATTTCCCGCGGGTGAATTCGCCTTCGGTCCTGGAATAAAGACTGTTCACCAGCCCGCCGAGGAATTTCTTGCGTCCGACCGGGGAGCCACGCTGCAGCCTGATGACATTTTCATTGAAATCATCCGGGTTGCCAATGCCGTAAATGCAGGAGACTGACGAGACGACGATGATATCCCTTCTGCCGGAAAGCAGGGAGGATGAGGCGCTGAGCCTGAGCTTTTCGATCTCCTCGTTGATCGACAAGTCTTTCTCGATATAGGTGTTGGTGACCGGGATAAAAGCTTCCGGCTGATAATAGTCATAGTATGAAACGAAGAATTCCACGGCGTTTTCGGGAAAGAACTGCCTGAACTCCCCGTACAGTTGCGCGGCGAGGGTCTTGTTGTGGCTCAGCACCAGGGTCGGCCGTTGCACCTCCCGGATGACATTGGCAATAGTGAAGGTCTTGCCGGAACCGGTGACGCCCAGAAGGACTTGTCCGGGATCTCCCCGGTTAAGTCCTTCAACAAGCTGGCGGATGGCCTCCGGCTGATCACCGGTCGGTTCGAACTCCGATGTGAGTTTGAATTCCACGGAAGGTATTATTTGTTTATCAACAGGTTCGTGGCGATCGGATAATGGTCGGAAAGGTCAACGTCGAACATCTTGTAAGCCTGTGACCTGAATTCTCCGGAATAAAGGATGTAATCGATCCTGAAAGACGGCCAGTTCCCGGCATAGGTGGGCATGAACAATCCCCGGCCACTTTCCCTGAATGAATCGCGAAGCCGCCTGGTGAGCTGATGGTAGGTATAGGAGGCAGGGGTGTCGTTGAAATCTCCGGCAAGGATCACCGGGTATCTGCAGGTGGCAATATCTCCTTTAAGAATATCCACCTGCTTCGACCTGGTAATAAAGGCCTTTCTCAGCTTCCAGAAGATCCGCTTCGATCCTTCCTGTATCGTGGTGTTTTCTTCGATGTCGGGCTCAGTGAGCCCTGAATAGAAAGTATAATCATCCTTTCCGAAACGGATGGATTCCAGGTGAAGGTTGTAAACCCGGATTGTGTCCCTGCCAATCACCAGATCACTGAAAATGGCAAACAGGCTGTGCCCGGGCAAGCGAAAAGTACCGGTATTTACCACCGGAAAACGCGAAAATGTGGCGATGGCCTCGATCTTTCTCTTGTTTTCAAACTCACGGTAGTTCATGAATGAGAAGTACTTCAGGTGGAAGGAACCGGCGAATCCTGTCATGGTCCGGGAAAAATCTTCCCCGTTGGCATGGAATTCCTGCAGGCAAATGATGTCGGCCTGCTGTCCTGCAAGGAAACCGACGATCCTGTTTTTGATCTCCGGTGCATGAACAGCCGGGTTGATACCGTAAAGCGAATGGACATTGAAGCTGACGATCCTGATCTTTCTGCCCGGGATCTCAACGGGCTCTGACAGTCTGACGGGAAAGATAGCCTGGATGTTATTGTAGCCGGCGGCAATGGAGATGAGGGAGATAAAGATAAGCCGGTTCCATGTGATCAGCCAGATAATCACAAAGATGATGTTAAGGATCAGCAGGAGCGGATATGCCAGTCCGAAAAAGGCAGCATACCAGAATTTGCCCGGACTGATCACTCCCGCCAGGTAAGATACGACCAATCCGGCGGCAGCGCAAAGGTTGAGAAAGAACAGGATCTTTGTCAGCAGCGAACGGTGTTTCATCTTCTTGCCGTATTCCCTGTTTATCGCTTGTTTGAACTCCTGAAGAGGAACTCCTTCTCCTCTTTTGTCAGGCAATCATAACCACCCTTCGATATTTTATCCAGGATCTCGTCGATCTTCACCTGCTGCTCCTTCTTTCTCGCGTTGTATGCTTCGTCAGACAGGGGCCTTCCCGTGCTGCTGCGGAAGGGATTCTGCTGATTCTTCTCTCTCCTGAACAAGTTCCTGAAGATGCTGGAAAAGGAAGCAGCCATTCCGGGGAGCCTGGTACTGAACGGGTTACGGTATGCCAATGCGTAGAGCGCCCCAAATGCAGCCCCGCCGATATGGGCGATGTGCCCCCCGGCATTCCCTGAAGGGATCATGAAGAAATCAAAGACAAAAAGGATGACAGCCAGGTAGATGATCTTCAACCGGCCGATCAGTATGAGGTGGATGGTATAGTCAGGTACGTAAAAGGCAATGGCGGACACGATTGCCATCACCGAAGCGGACGCTCCCAGGGCGTAGGATACACTCACGACCCCGGTAAATACAGGAAAGATGTTGAAAACCAATACATAAAATAGTCCCCCCGATATGCCCCCGAGGAAATAGACCAGCACCAGTTTCCGGGGTTTGAGGAACTCGAGGAAAATCCTGCCGAACCAATAGAGCCAGAGCATGTTGAAAAGGACATGCCAGATGTCGAAGTGCAGGAACATGTAGGTGATGAGCGTCCACGGTCTGCCAACCAGTGCCGGTACGGAAGCGGGGATGGCAAAGGCATGGAGGAAGAAGGCATTCACCGCGCTTCCGTCGGGATTGTTGTAGAAGAAAAAAATGACCTTCAGCGCCTGTACCAGTACCCAGACTGCAGCGTTGACGATGATCAGGATTGCCAGCGCAGAGCCCTGGCTGAAGAACCTCTTCACTTCTTCCAGCGGGTTGTGATAGGTGCCGTAATTGTCGTTCATCATGGGTACAATCCTGTTTTTTTCTTCCAGTAAATGATCAGGAAGAACCCAAATAACATGCCTCCCAGATGGGCAAAATGAGCCACGTTGTCGCTCGGATTGCTGGAGATGCCTGAAAACAGCTCGAGAGCGCCGTAAAGGATGACAATCCATTTTGCTTTGATGGGAAATAGAAAGTAAATGTACACAAGCATGTTCGGGAACATCATCCCGAATGCCAGCAGGATCCCGTATACGGCTCCCGAAGCGCCCACGGTAGGCACGTCGATCTGGAGCCGCATCAGCTGTTCCACATATTCGAGCGATTGGGAGGTATAGGCCGGGTTATTCTTTGACAGGGACCATTGACCGATGAAGTCGCGCAGCGTCCCTTCAGCTTCATAATACACCGGGTAATGCTGTTTGACGAATGCGATGAACCCGTCCAGCCCGGGATTTTCGGCATAGGCATTGGCTGCCGATTGGACAGAGGAGATGTCGAGCCAGTGTACGAAGGTCTGGACTAAGGCGGCGCCGATGCCGGTGACCATATAGTAGGTCAGGAACCTTTTAGATCCCCATACGTTTTCGAGCAGGTATCCGAACATCCATAACGCAAACATGTTCATCACGATATGGGAGATGTTACCGTGAAGGAACATGTAGGTGACGAACTGGTACGGTCTGAAGAGGTCCGACTCATAGAAGTGAAGTCCCAGCAGGCTCACCAGGTCGATGCCAAATGCGCTGTCGAAGGAGAGGGTGGCCAGGTAAAACAATCCATTGATGATCAGCAGGTTTTTTACGACGGGCGGAAGAAGTGTGAATCCTCTGGGACTGTATTGCTGTGACATGGTTAAGAGGCTGTTAGATCTTTAGCTTTGCTTGCAGCTCCTCCCAGGAGATGATCAGCATGGTTGGTTTGCCATCTGGTGAAAGGGCCGGGACCTGGCAGGCAATAAGGTTTTCGATGATGGAATCGATCTCTTCCTGGTGCAGTTTTTTACCCCGTTTCACAGAGAGTTTTTTCGCCATGGCTTTGGCGATTGCGAGTCTCTTTTCGGAGTTGTGCACCTGACCCGGAGACTTGAGCGATTCGAGCACCGATTCGATCAGCGCCCCGGCATTTTCGGTTTCGGGATATGCCGGGACTGCGTGTATGATAAAGCTGTCTTTTCCGAAATCGTCAATCTCGAAACCCAGATCGCAAAAATGCTGTTTCCATTCAGTGAGGAGTCCGGCATCGCCGGGGTTCAGGGTTATTGTTTCAGTGATCAGTCTGCGCTGGCCGGGTGCCGTTCCCTGCCGGTTTTGTTCAAGTAACCGCTCATAGAGGATCCGTTCATGGGCATGCTGCTGATCAATAATCATGATGCCCGACCAGGTATGGGTAATGAGGAAGGCATTGTTGACCTGGGCGCCTTGTTTTTGTGCGGGAGCGGTTTGATCATCCGTCGCGCTGTCCGCCTCCCGGGAGGATTCCGGACTTATGAGGGCAGGGGCAGGAGGGACACCGGAAGGGTCGCCGGTGGTATAAAGATCCTTCCAGCCTGCGATGGAAGGCGTTTGCGGCTTTGTAAAAGTAAAACTGCCCTGCGGTTCGGTTTTTTTCTCAAAGGGGTTGAATTCGGGATTAATGGTGATCCCCGGCTGGCGAACCGGACGGTCGGCAGGAAACAGCGGGGGAACCAGGCTCTGTTCCGTATCGAAATCAAGAATTGGGGTGAGGCAGAACCTGCCGATCGATTGTTTCACAGCCGCATACAGGATTCCGTAGATGCTCTTGATATCCTGGAAGTTGATCTCTGTTTTGGTTGGATGGATGTTGACATCGATGGTTTGCGGGTCCACCTCCATGAAGATAAAGTAGGAGGGAAAAGCGTCGGCGGAGATCAGCTCCCTGAATACGCTCTCGACGGCGTGATTAAGGTAGGAACTTCTTATATACCTCCCGTTGGTGAAAAAGTACTGTTCTCCCCTCGTTTTCTTGGCGTATTCCGGCTTGCCGATGTATCCGGAGATGTTGACAATCGCCGAATGCTGTTCAACCGGGATGAGGCGTTGTGAATAGCTCGCGCCGAATATGGCTGTGATCCGCTGCTTCAGGTTTCCCGGTGGAAGCTGATAGAGTATCTTTTCCTGGTTAAAGAAGGTAAAGGAAACGCTGGGATTCACCATGGCCACCCGGGTAAACTCTTCAATAACGTACTTCAGTTCCAGCGTATTGGATTTCAGGAAGTTTCTCCTGGCCGGAACGTTGAAGAAGATATTCTTGACCGAGATAGAAGTGCCGTTCGGGCAACTCACCGGAACCTGGCCTTTGAATTCGGTTCCTTCGATGGTCACCGCGGTGCCGACTTCATCCTCCACCCGTTTGGTCTTCAGTTCAACCTGGGCGATAGATGCGATCGAAGCGAGGGCTTCTCCCCTGAATCCCAGGGTGCGTATGGCGAGCAGATCGTCGGCTTTGCTGATTTTCGAAGTCGCATGCCGCTCAAAGCACATTCGGGCATCCTGCTCCGACATCCCGCAACCGTTGTCGGTCACCTGCACCAGCATTTTCCCCGCTTCCTTTACGACCAGCCGGACATCAGTCGCACCGGCGTCGATCGTATTCTCAAGCAATTCCTTGACTGCGGAGGCGGGTCGTTGAACGACCTCCCCGGCAGCGATCTGGTTTGCAACGGAATCGGGCAGTAGGCGTATGATGTCAGACATACCGGCAAAGGTACCCAATAAAATACAGCACCATTGAACATTTCTTCAATGGCGCCATACGTTTCATGTTATTTTCAGGATCTTCTTTCGTACCGGCAGGGATGGAGTTCCACCTGTCAGAACCTGGACCTGTCCAGTACCGGGAACCTCATCTGCGCAAGATAGAAGGCCCCGTAGAATACCGCACTGAAGAAGATGGTCCCGATCAGGTCGTTCATGAAGAAGGAAATGCCATTGGCCGTATCCCGGAAAAAGAGCAGTCCGGCCAGGTAACATTCCGCGAGCCCGGCTGCAGTCTGTGGGTAAATAGGGCTGGCCAGCCATGACGAAAAATTCGTAATCGCGAAAAAGATTACGGATGAGGTCAGGGATGCCAGCAGGACAGAACCCATGGTGACTTTTTTCCGGATCGCACTTCCGATCAGGACCGTAATGGCAAAACCCAGATAAACCGCAGGCATATTGGCATGCAGACCTATGACCATATCGCTGATGAACATCGCTGCGAACGGAATGGCGAAAGCATATGGCTTTCTGTCGAAATAGGTACCTGCAAAAAGCGCCATGGCTGCGATTGGCGTGAAGTTCGGCCAATGCGGCAGCAGCCGTAACAGGGCTGCAACAAGAACAACTGAAAAAACAACAATAAATCTAGGATTGATAGACTTATATCTCATTAAAATGTTAGATTTTGGAAAGACAAAAATACTAAATCCATCGAACAAAAGTCAAGTATCTTGAAAAATAGTTGCTAATTTTGGCAAACTTTCATCAAACCAGCGCATTATAATGATCAATACGATTTTATTAACTGTTATTCTAAGTCTGTCACTGTTTTTCACAGGATCCGTTCAAATGAAAGAAAAGGCTGATATCATTGTCAGGAACTGCACGATATATACCGTGGATGCCTCAAACCGGACTGCTGAATGCATGGCGATCCGGGATGGAAGGATCCGGGATGTCGGATCTGAGGAAACCGTGATGGCCGCATATGAGGCCGGCCGAATCATTGATCTGGATGGGAATTACGTCTTTCCCGGTATGATCGACGCTCACTGCCATTTCTTAGGATATGCCCTCAGCCTGCAATATATTGACCTGACCGGATGCAGATCATTCGACGAGGTTCTCGGACGGCTTGGCAAGAGCGGGGAAAACCTGGGAAAGGGGCGTTGGATTGTCGGCCGGGGCTGGGACCAGAACTTATGGCCTGATAAGGGTTTTCCGGACAATACCAGCATGAACAGGCAGTTTCCCGGCCTTCCGGTGGTATTGATCCGTGTGGACGGGCATGTCGTTCTCGCCAATGACGAAGCCATGAGGCGGGCAGGGATCAGCATGGCCACTCACGGCGGCAACTCCCAGGCGGTGGTTAAAAACGGAAAATTGACAGGGATATTGAGCGAGACGCTGGCCGATCTCATGAGAGAAGCCATTCCCGTACCATCCGGAGAGGAATTGACCGGCTTGCTCAGGCAGGCTGAAAAGGATTGTTTCGGCGCAGGCCTGACGGTGGTGAGCGATGCCGGTCTTGACCACGGGCAGGTCAGGCTGATCGACTCCTTGCAGCAAAGCGGTATCCTGAAGATGCAGGTCTATGGCATGCTGACGCCGAACCGGAAGAACCTGGAAGAAATAGTATCTCGGGGAAAGTACCTGACTGACCGACTTTTCGTAAGGACCATCAAGATCTACGCCGACGGGAGCCTGGGAAGCAGGACCGCCCTGCTGAAGAAGTCCTATGCCGATGCCCCCGGCGTCGCGGGCATTAGCGTCACCGGGCCGGATTCCATCCGGGAGTTGTGCCGTATCGCCCTTGAAAACGATTACCAGGTCAACACGCATTGCATCGGGGATTCAGCGAACAACACGTTGTTACAGATATACGGCTCCTTCCTGAAGGGGAAAAACGACCTGAGGTGGAGAATTGAGCATGCCCAGGTTGTGGATCCCGCGGATATACATTTTTTTGGTGATTTTTCCATTGTACCCTCCGTCCAGGCCACACATGCAACCTCCGACATGAGATGGGCTGAAACCCGGTTGGGACCCGGGCGTATGGAAGGCGCTTATGCATACCGGCGACTCCTGCAGGAAAACGGCTGGATCGCCAACGGCACGGACTTTCCGATTGAAGGCATTTCGCCGGTCATGACATTTTATGCTGCCGTTTCGAGGCAGGATATAACCGGATACCCGGCCGGGGGATTCATGCCCTGGAACGCCTTGTCGCGTGAGGATGCCCTGCGTTCGATCACCATCTGGGCGGCAAAGGCTGATTTCTTGGAGCAGCGGAAAGGAAGCCTGGAGGTCGGGAAGGATGCGGATTTTGTGGTGCTGGATCAGGATATCATGAACATTCCTGTGGAAAAAATTCCGGCTACGCACATTCTCAACACTTTCCTGATGGGGGAGGAAGTGTTCGATGGCAAACCATAGATGGCAAACCTGCTGACCTGCTACCGTTTGGTTTGAATGAAGACCGGATCAATGACGATCCTTTCCAGTTTCCTGGTTTTCAGTAATTTTTTATAGGTAAGGTCATTTGCATTTTTTATCTCAGGATTGGCGCCTTTGCTGATCAGGTAATCCACAAAGGTGATCAGCCCCCAGTCGGCCGCATACATCAGTGCAGTATTGCCATTCATATCCCGGGCATTGATATCGGCTCCCTTTTTCAGAAGGAGGTCTATCAAAGCTTTGCTGGGGAGTGCCAGGAATTTACCCGGCAGGTCATTGTCTGTGTTGCCGGTGCTGAAGAAGTAGATCAGGGGCGTTCGGCCAAGCATGTCAACGGCGTTGACATCAGCGCCCTTGCTCGCCAGGTAATTCGTGATCACCAGGTCGCCCATGAAACAGGAGAGCATCAGCGCGTCGCACCCGCTGTGTGTTCGTACCGTCAAGTCTGCACCTTGTTCCGACAGCAACTCCACCATGGGAAATGCCTGGCTAACGATGGCGATCATCAGCGCATTAGCTCCGGCTTTATTCCGCTCATTGATCTTCGATCCTTTTTGGATCAGCAACCTGATCAGATCCAGATTGGATTGAGATGCCGCATACATCAGGGCGGTATTGCCGTATTCGCTCTTTTCGTGAATATCCGCTCCCTTCCCGATCATGTACGATACCAGTTCGAGGTCGCCGTTGTCGCAGGCAAGCATCAGGGGCGTTTCACCGGAAGCATTTTTTATTGATATGTCTGACCCGTTTTGGATCAGACTTTCCGCAAGTGTCCTGTTGGAATAATAGGCTGCGTAATGAAGCGCCGTCATCCCGTAATTATCCTGCTTGGCAAGATCAGCTCCTGACTGAAGAATAAAAAGCGCGACATCGGTGAAACCCTCTTCAATGGCATACATCAGGATGGTCATGCCCTCCTTGTCCCTGGACTCCAGGTCGGCTTTTTGCGAAACGAGGTAGTCAAAAACACTTGTCGATTCCAGGCATTGATAGAGGGCGGTGCGTCCATTTTTATCCTTTGCGGTGAGGTCGCTGCCGCCGGCGATCAGCAGCTTGACAATTTCCAGGTTTCCGTTTCTGGCAGCATACATCAGCGGCGGGCGTCCATCCCGGTCTCTCGCATTGACATCGGCGCCGTACTGGAGGGCTGCTTTGATGAAATTTATCGAGTTATTCCTGACACAAAGATGCAGGACAGTATTGCCCTGGATGTTTGTATCGTTAACGAGATCCGGGGTTTTCTGCAGGGTTGATATGAACTTCTTCAGATCCCTTTTGATATAGATGTCGAAAAGCTTCTGGGAATACGAGGGATGAGGAATCAGTAAAGAAATCCATATCAACCTCAATAACAGGCTGGAAATCCGGTGCATAGGGTGGACTATGAGGGATCAATCCAGCCTGAACTCGGAAAACCAGACCTTGTTCGTCTTGTAGGAGGCGGGGGATCCGAGTACGCTGCCGAAGAAGACGATCTTACCGTCGCCGGCATCGAACCAGGGATAATCGTAATTATGGAAAAAGATGCCCTTTTCCTTGCCAAAATCATTGATGATCTTGAATTCCTCCATTGTGCTTTGTTCCTTGTCGATTTTACAGATCATGGAGGGATGGTGTGTAAACCCGAATTGGTCTACCGGCATCACCAGCCAATAGAAGTGCTTGCCCGATGTCCCCCTGAGGATCAGTTGTGAGTTCGGGTAATCATTAGACCATCCTTTATCCTTTGTGTAATAGCAGTACTGGCCGATGAACTTTCCCTCCGGATCAAAGTGGAACAGGAAGCTGTCCATGTACCTTGCGCTGATGTCCCCGGAACCGCCTACCATGCTCATGACATTGGAGGCGCCACCCATATCCCAGTTCTGGCCCATGATGAGCAGTGTTCCGTCATCCAGGAAATCGGCTCCGCCGATAGAAAAAGTTTTTCCGCTGTACGGATCTCCCTTTTTCTGAGAAGAGGGCTTTCTGAATTTTTCCTTGAATTCGGTAAAGGGGGTGATGGTGTTGTAAACCAGCTTTTGATCCGCGAATTTCAGGTTCTGGAAGGCACCCTTGCCGCTGGGTCCGAAGACGCACACGGCTCCCGATCCGGCATGATACAGAATATCCTCGACTGTCCAGCTGGGATCCCTGACCTCGAATTCTATGCGATCGACAACCTGACAATCGCTGCTGATGTTCAGGAATAATGATTTTCCCGAGTTATCCTTATCCTGCATCAGGAACAACCAGTTCTCCAAACCGCCTTCGCTGTCCTCAAGAACCTTGTTTCCCATCACGTTGACCGGATTCTTGAGATCCAGGGAAAGCTTTTTCTCCACATCCAGGTCTTTGTTGATCTTCAGGAAATGGATGTCAGTCCACTGCCTGTTTTTATCGGATTTATCCCTCACGCCGGCCAGTACATAAGCGCCACCCGTTTTATCATCCAGGTAATACTTGATCAGGAAGTATTTTTCACCTTCCTCGTTCCGCATCTTGACTTTTTGAAGGACCTTGGTTTTATACACATAGCTCAGGGTCAGCCAGTTGAATTCGCCGGTCAATTGTTTCTTTTTCAGCACCAGATTGTCCTTGGGATCGATGAACAACCCTTCAATGACATCTGTTTCACCGGTGTACTTCCACCATTTATATTTGCCGGTAAGATCTTTCAGCATCACTTCGGAGGCATCGCTTTTAACGAGATTAAAATCCTTGTCGATCAGGTAGGTCTCCAGTTTCGCATAATCTTTCTTCGCTTTGGTCACGAAGAAAAGTTCATAGGTCTTGTTCTCCTGGTCAAATTCCAGGTGAGCAAGTTTGTTGATCTGGGCTTTTGCGGAGAGCGTCACTATTTTCTCCTGTACCAGGTCCTGGGCTGCAACGGGTTGAACCATCAACCAGGGAAGGGCGATCAGGGCAATCGTGCCCGACAGGGTCATTGATCTGTTTGTTTTCATGGATTTCGGATTTATACATTGTTTCGGTGGATATGATGGATTTTATTAGATCCAAGGGGTAAATGAACAAACTGATCTATATTGGTTTTGTCAGGACAAGAAAAAATTCTGAGCGAAATTATGACATGTCGTATCCGATTCCAAATTTTTCCTGATGTATTTTTAATCATTTCTTGCCGGTGAGGTCGCAGAAAAAAAAAGTCGTTCTCGTAGGAGGAACGACCTTTTATCCGTCAAAACCAGAGGTGACGGAGAATAACACGTATATTCTTATTTAAGCTCCTTGCAAATAAATTTTCCCAGCGCCTTCCCCGCACTTTCATAGCATTCGGTTATGCGCGCACCTGCATCATAAACCTCCTTATTGACCGGAACCCCGCCAACAGTCATCCGGGCATTCGATTTCGGTTTGTTGCCAGATGACTCAACGGAGGCCAATACTTTATCTGGTGCGGCTGTTTCAACAACCTCTATAACAAGGTCGACGGAAGCAGATTTTGCAGAACCCATCACGACGGTTTCGACTCCCTGTTCAAGAAAAGTTGTGTGCACAACCAAAGTATATCTGGCATCAGTTGCATTGGGTTTGATTTCCAATGCACAACCGTCGGCTGAACCGTTGAATTTTTCCTCAAATGCCGGCTGATACCTGGCGCTTTTATCATTGTTCCATTTATTTGCCCATTCATCGCCCGAGCCGGGTTTTTTATTATTCCTGTCATCAGTACCTTTCTTAAGATATTCCGCTTCGGTTTTAAACTTCCCCACCTCCATCCAGGAATAGTCATACTTGATGTTCATTGTTTTTTCACCCTTCAGTATCTTCAGATCTCCCGATTTGAGTTTCTGGGCAGTCGCCGTTCCTGCCGTGATGATGAAGAGGCTTAATATAATCACGCTGATCTTTTTCATTTTAACAATAGATTAAATGGTTTGACAATTGAATTTTAATTTAGACAAAATTAAAATAAAAATTCCAATTGACAATACCTATCCCGAAAAATTTCCGTTCCGGTCCCTGTTGTCAATGAATTTCACCGGTTTACGGCTGATCTCGGGGAACTGCATCCGCTGGATGGTGGGCTCGGATGCAAAGGTAATGAGCGGGGCTACGCGAAGTTTTGCACGGAAATGGTCCTTGATGTCCTTTTCCTTCTCCTCGCCGATGCCTTTGCCGCTGAGGTGGATGAGGATTTCGTCGGTGCCGATAGGATTGGTATAGACTTCGACGACGTAATTCGATACATAGTCGATGTTGTCGAGGATATCATACAGGGCGGGCGGGAAGAGGGTGGTTCCTTTGTATTTGATCATCTGGTTCTTTCGTCCGATGACCGGTCCGAGGCGAAGGGTATTGCGGCCGCATTGGCAGGGTGCGGTATAGTGATGACAAACGTCGCCGGTCTTGAAGCGGAGCAGCGGCATTCCCTCCACGCCGAGGGTGGTGATGGTGACTTCGCCAAGTTCGCCTTCTTTCACGGGGTTATTATTATCATCCAGGAATTCGACAATGATCAGCTCGGGGTGATGATGCCCTCCGTTGCCTTCGGAGCATTCGGTAAAGGAGGTGCTCATCTCCGTGGAGGCGTAAGTGGAGTAAAGGTTCAGCGGCCATCTCTCGACGATCTTCCTTCCCAGGGTGTTGAGGGTAAGATCCTGTTTTCTAAGCGGTTCCCCGATACAGACGGCACTGTGGACGCTGCTGGACCTGTAGTCGATACCCTTTTGCTCGGCATATTCGATCACTTTCAGGATGAAAGAGGGTACGGCCACGATGGTGTTGGGCCGGATCCGGTTGATAGTATCCCATTGCAGTTCCGGGATGCCGTTGCCCACCCTCACCACGCTGGCCCCGAGTTTCCGGATGCCGAGAAAATAGGCCAGGCCGGCCATGAACCGGCGGTCGATGGTGGTCATCAGCTGGTAAACGTCGCTGCTTTTACCGCCCGCGCAAGTGAAGGAGATGGCCTCATTGTAAGCCAGGCGTTCGAGATCCCAGTCGGTCATGGCGAAAGTCACCGGCTCGCCAAGCGTTCCGGAGGTAGTGATGTAGTCGATCACCTGCTCCCTCGGAACGCAGAGGAAATCGTCGTTATGCTGCTGCAAATCCTCTTTCGTGGTGATGGGGATATTCACGAGATCGTCCAGAGACCGGATGGTGTCCGTCTTTATCCCGTTCCTGATGAACATATCCCGGTAAAAGGGGGAGTGGATCCTGAGGTATTCCAGGGCATCCTTCAATCTGGCATTCTGGTAATCAGCTATTTCAGAAAGAGGCGCCTTTTCAATATCCGGAAAAAAGGGTTGGTTCACGATGCTGCCTGTTTTGCCTGCTGTTCGGAAATGAAGCGTGCGATGGAATCAACGGAGCTGATGACCTGCCGTGCCAGGTTCTGGTCGGCAATACGGATCCCATAGGTTCGCTGAATGGCCATGATGATCTCTATGGCATCGACCGAATCGAGCGTGAGGGCATTGTTGCTGCCAAAGAGCGGTTTTTCGTCGTCAACATCTTCCGGCTTAATGTCGTTGATGCCCAACGTGTTCATGATCAATTTTTTAATTTCCAGTTTCAGTTCCTGGTATGATGCTGGCATATCGGTCGTCTTCATGCAATGTTAATTTATCGCCTGCGACAGGGACCTGAAAAACCGTTCCTCCTTGTCCGCCCTGTCGTAAATCATATCACTCAGTTGTTTCAGCTTTTCAGGCCCCAGGTCCCTGTTCTTCCCGATGCGTGCAGAGAACAGGGAGATCTCCCGCCATCCGTCGCCGATCTTCATCAGTTCTTCGGAAAGCTCTTTCAGTTCAGGCTTCCCGATGATCCCCGCAGCCTGCTGCAGGAATGTCGCGTACATGAACCTGAATCCGCCGCCACCGGTGCCCTGGTCTTCGAGCAGGATGTTGATCTTCATGATCTCGTGGGAGAGGTGCTCCGTATCCCTCGCGAAATCGGGCCATTCCAGGATCTTTTTCGCGAACATCCGCATTCCCCTGATACCGAGGAAGGGCATGGGGATCCTGAGCATGTAAAAGCAGGCTTTCCGGATGCCCTTGATGATCGCCTTATTGAAATCCAATCCCTCCGGGATGCTTTCCAGGTGGAAAATGAATCCTTTGGGAGACATCGTTCCGCCTGCAAACCTGCCTTTTTCGAGGGAGGTCGATTCGAGTTCGACCAGTTTCGGGAAATAGGAATCGCTGATGACGTACCGTGTGCCTTCCTTCCCGATGACGACCATATAATGGACGTTGATGTGGACGCGTTCCCAGGAGGGCACGTAATCCATGTAAAAGAAATCCACCTGGGCAGCGGTGGGTATGCCTCTTTCGAGCAAATCGTCAAGGGCTCGCTGTCCGCTGGCCGGTTCTCTGAATTTGAACTCCCTGAAGCTGATACCAAGTCTCTTTTCGATGTTGGTCCTCATCTGGCCCGGTTTGTTCCTCACGATGAAAGTAGGGAAGGGGAACGATTTCATTTTGTGGAAGTAACCGAAAAAGATCCCGCTGGCGATGCCAAAGACCAGTGGCTCGGTGATCGCGAGCCCTCCGTGATTAAGCAATGAGGTGATGGTCCCCGACTCGCAATGGGCGGCCATTTTATGGTTGAAATGCTGGATGGTCATCTACGGTCTCTCTTCAATTTTTGTCAGCACGATGCAGGGGTTGGCCGTGGGGATTTGTTCGACGGAGATCTTATCCGATCTGTTTTCAAGGATCAGGGCCGGTTCCGGTTTCCCCTGGTCGCTGATCAGGACCACCTGGAGAAGATTGGCCGCCGGGATGTTGAACACGCTGGCGTACCGGGTGAGTTCGTCGACGGTCGCACTTCGGAAGTGCCCGGGATCCAGGTGCTTTTTCACCCGCGATTTCCTGATGCCGGTCCTTGAAGCCAGCTCGGAGAGCGAGAGGTCAACAAAAACCATATAGAATTTCACAGGGCTGATGGCTCCGGAGATCAGTTCCTTCCTTAATTCCGACTCCAGGTTCCTGCGCTTGAAGTTGTAATCGTCCATGTAGTTGGCGGAGATGTAGGAACCGGTCTGCATGGGGCCGTATTGCCCGTTATCCTTTTCAACATAAAGGATCATCTGCTGCTCCGGGTAATCCACAAATCCTTCTTTCTCTTTCATGGGAGGGAGATCTTTCCGCTAGTTCCGCCGTGCAAAAATACTAATGCTGACGATCATGGCCAAGATAAAAAAGAGCAGGAGAAGGAGGGTATTGGGCAATATGCCAATAAAACCTGCTTCGCGGATAAAAATGTCGAGGTAATTGTCGATCCCCCAGCGGATGGGGGAGAGGTGGCTGATGAACCGGATGGCGGAAGGCATCAGGTGGATGGGCAGGAAGGTGCCGCTGATGACGCCGAGCAGCACCACCATGACCGATCCAAACAGCGCGGCCTGGTTGTGCGTGGAGGCGGTGGCGCCGACGATGATCCCGAACCCGATGGCAGCCAGGGAGGCGGCGATGGTCGCCAACGCGATGGCGGCATAGCCGGTGCCGATTTCCAGCGGAGGAAATCCGAACAGCGCCGGGAAGACCCAGATGCCGATCGAGATCATCAGCATGAACTGGATCAGGCAAACGGCGAGGTAGGCAACGACTTTACCTCCAAGGATCCCGGTCAGGGTGACCGGCAGCGAAAGCAGCCGCCGGAAACTCCCTTCGTTTTTTTCGGTGATCAGGCTTCCGGCCAGGGGGATGACGATGAAGAACATCGCGAAGAGGATAAACCCCGGCACGTTGTTCTGGATCACGCCGGGACGGATTTCGGAACGGTCCTTCAGGGCATATTCCTGTTTGATGGGAGGAAGTTTACGTAAAGATTCGGCCACGGTGGCCGCGATAACGGTTTTCATATTCGCGGGAAGGCTCTCCAGGATGCCGTCCATGGCCCCTTTTGACTGGGTCCCCCGCACCAGGTAAGTGAGGGAGTTGATGACCGTTGTCTTGTAGGAATCCTGCAAAGTCGGATCAATGAGCAGGATGATGGTGGTATCGGCCCGGGGAAGGAC
>Ga0163209_1000293_pt1 | contig 21211 bp, 16 predicted proteins | sample Kivu_160m_FD_113538 | JGI IMG/M metagenome (GOLD analysis project Ga0163209, IMG submission 113538) | Freshwater microbial communities from Lake Kivu, Western Province, Rwanda to study Microbial Dark Matter (Phase II) - Kivu_160m | ecosystem: Environmental > Aquatic > Freshwater > Lake ...
CACTTCGCCACAGCCCGAGCAAGCACGGTGTCCGGGTGCAAGATATTCTTTTGCAGTAACTAAGCGGGGTACATATATGCTCAGGGTTTCCACTATTCTCTAACTCCAAACATAACTATTTCGTCCGTTTTTCCTGCCGTTGCCTTCTCTATCCCGAGTTCAATCAATTGCTCGAAATTGTCAGGTGATATATCCCGGCCGCCCAGACCGCCGACTATGCTGACCACCTGTGGCTTTTTCTCGAGCGGATAAAGCGCAGCTCTTATTTCAGAGCAGACCGGGGCTGGCCCTCCCGATGAAATACACCTGTCAAGGACTATTATATTTTTGGCGTTGGATATCGCTTCCAGAACTTCTGCATAAGGAAAGGGACGCCATAGTCGCAGCCTGACCAGGCCGACTTTTTTGCCTTCTGCCTGTATCTTGTCAATAGCCATCATGGCATTCTCGCTAAAGCTGCCCATGGTAATCAGGAGTGTTTCCATGTTATCCGAGTTGTATTTTTCAACGGGCTTATAGTATCGCCCGGTAAGATCACCGAACTTCTGCCAGACATCCACAATTACTTTCTTGGAACTCCTGAGTGCATCATCCAGGGCCTTTCTGGCTTCAGTATAGAGATTCGGCATGGCGAAGCATCCCATTGTCACAGGATTATCGGGATCAAGGGGAAAGGGGTACTTGTAAGGTGGTATAAATTCATTAACTGTTTTTTGATCGAGCAGGTAGAGAGGCTCAATAACATGTGATAAATGAAACCCGTCGATATTGATCATTGTGGGCAAAAGGACATCCTTATCCTCCGCAATGCGGAATGCGCAAATCATCATATCAAAGGACTGTTGTCCGTTTTCGGCAAAAATCTGGATCCATCCACTGTCTCTTGTCACCATGACATCGGAATGATCTCCCCATATGCTCAGCGGCCCGGAAAGTGAACGGTTGGCCACGGTCATAACAATGGGCAAGCGAAGTGACGCAGCCACAAAGAGCACTTCGTGCATCAAGATTAGTCCCTGGCTTGCTGTAGCGGTGAACGTCCTTGCGCCAACGGCGCTTGAACCCAGGCAGGCACTCATAGCAGAATGCTCGGACTCAACCGGTATATATTCAGCGTCAAGGAGACCGTCGGCTACTATTTCCGCTAGGCCTTCAACAATGTGGGTCTGTGGTGTGATAGGATAAGCAGCGATGACATCGACATTGGCCAGCTTTACAGCTTCGGCAACAGCTAGCGATGACTCCATGCCAACGCGTTTTGATGACATCGTCAGGCTTCCTCAACCATATTTATAGCGCTGGTCCAGCATTCATGGGCACAGATACCACATCCCTTGCAATAAAACATATCAGCCAGGAAATATCCATCTTGTTGCTGACTTATGCAAGCTTCAGGGCAAAACAAAGCACAAATTCCGCATTTGATGCATTTCTTGTTGTTCCATTGGGGATGTTGGGCTTTCCAATCGCCGGTATTAAAAGTCTTGGTATTGCCAACATCAGTCACCGCGCAGCCAACCAGCAGTTCCCGCCAGCTGGGCAGTTTTTCAACTTGGAAGGTCTTTGGTCTCTTCGTGCCTGAAGTAGATATTTCTGTAAGCACCGTGCTGTCAAAAGCACGTTTGCAGGCCTCAAAATTGGATTTTGCCCGGGCACCGAATCTTTCCTGCAGGGGCTCCATCAACGATTCGAGCTTCACGACATCCGCGGCTTTAATCAAAGCACCGAGCATCGTGGTATTAACGATGTTGACCCCAAGCAGTTCTCGTGCTATAGCAGAAGCATCGACTACGGCCAGTTTCCAGCTACCGCTGAATTCCTGCTGAAGTTCCTCCACGCTTCTGGTGCTGTTGACCACTAGTGAACCACCTGGCTTTAACCCCGATGCGACATCAAGTATAGTTACCAGTCCGGGATCGAGCACCGCGACTACATCCGGACTTGTTACACCTGAGCGCACACGGATCGGGGTTGAAAGACTGATCCTGTTAAACGCCAGTACGGGGGCACCGCGTCTCTCCGGGCCAAAGCTGGGAAATGCCTGGGCATATTTGCCTTCGTGTATGGCGGCCAGCGCAATCATTTCAGCAGAAGTAACGGCTCCCTGGCCGCCTCTGCCATGCCATCTGATTTCGATAGTGCTACCCTGTTTCATAATTAAAAATCACATTAAAATGGGGTTCGATGCGCCCCTGGAGGGATTTGAACCCTCGCACCCGGCTCCGGAGGCCGGCGCTCTATCCCCTGAGCTACAGGGGCAAAGAAGCTCAACAACTCGAATACCGGATATCCCTGTATCTATGCTATAGAGTGTTTAAGTATATCAATTTTATTTTTTATTTGGCAAATGAGCTAAAAGGCTTGTCCAAGAATTAATGGAAGCAAAACTAAAAAATAGGCCGCCATAATCACAAGCCCTATTGGGACTCCAATTATGGCCCATTCCTTCATGTTTATTTTTAGTCTTCCCGCCGCGACAATATTGGGGATATTCCCGGGTACCAGCATTCCGCCGGCAATCAGTAAACCCATTATTATGCATATTATCTGATCCAGGTGCATGGCAGGGCCTATTTCAACAGCTGTGAGCGTGGCATTATCAAGTATAGCTGAGATCATATTAATCCAATATAAGGCCCAGGCAGGTACATACATCAGATACCAGATAATCAATGGTTTCAAACCTTCACCGAGCAATATCAGTGCTGCAACGAAAAGGTAGACTCTCAACGCCCGGAAAATGGCAGTTTTTAGTGTTTCCGAATATTCAAATTCATGCTTGGTTGCCTTCAAATTAACATTTCTGCCTATATAGAAAGCCCCAAATAGTGATATAAGGACAACCCCGGGGATAATATATATACCAAAATAATTCAGCGGAAAGAAGAACCCTGCATGATAAGGCGGTCCTGAAAGCTTTGCCACCATGATGGTAGAAAGCGGCTCTCCGATCGGTGTTAGTCCCGCTCCCAGACCTACAGCAAAGCAAGCTACGACTGCGAATTTGACCTTTTCCTTTTTATCTATAGGCAAGGCAGCAAGAATTTCGGCAAGTAAAACCGCAGTGACAATAACTGAAACAATGCTTGAGCAAAGACCTAGTAATAATATAAGTAAGAATACGAACAAACGCCAGCCGAGCTTTGAGACGAAAGATATGATGCCGTTACAAAACGCTTTGTTATAAAAATGGATTATCAGACCAAAAATCAGCACCACTTGAAATATACCTACGGGTATTGAACCAATCATCACAGGTGCTTTCAGTGCTTCTAGCACAAGTTCCCAGCTCCACAAACCTGAAATGGTAACCGCTAGAAAACCCATGATTAAGAAGAATAATTCGAGATTTTCCTCTACCTTCTTAATAATGAACGGTAAGACAAGTACCAGAAGTGTAATAAAGCAGAGCCCAAGAACTATGTATAATACAGGTTCATCGGGAATATGAGTCATGATAATATGCGCTGCGATATCTTTAGGAATCACCTTCGCATCCCGCTGACTTGATCAATAAGACGGGAACATCCACTGCCCTTAGAACTTTCTCTGCTACACTGCCCCAGAACCACCTGGTGATTCCCGAACGCCCGTGGGTTGCCATAATAATAAGGTCTACATCATTGGTGTTGGCGTAATCCACAAGGCTCTCTGCAGTCTTGCCGGAAAGGATAACAGGATGTGCTTTTATACCAGAGCGATTCAGCCGTTTTGCAATGCTCTCAAGGTAATTGTGAACATCCTTCTTCATATCATAGTTAATTTGTTTTAAATCATCCTCGCTCAACGCAATTTTCCCACGTGTGGGTATTTCCACCGGCTCAACTACACTTACCAACTCAACTTCAGCATTCACCGGTTTGGCAATTGTCTCGATGTGCGGTATTACGCATTCTGCTACTGGTGATCCGTCCAATGGGACCAATATTTTTTTATACATCTTGAATACCCCCTTCGTTTTCATTGCATAGCTAGTTTTCTGTAGATTAGTTTGTAAACTTCAGCAACAATTATTATAGTAGATGCTCCAAGAATGGCAACCAGCCAGTCTATCCCGCCCAATGAATATGTGTTGAATGGTCCTTGAAACGCTGGCAGGTAAACAATAAGCAGTAATAAACAGAGTTCCCAGGTGACTGCAGCCAGCAACCATTTATTTACACGTACACCCAGGTTAAATAATGACTTTTCTAAAGAGCGGCAATTGAAGGCATTAAAAAATTGAATAATTATTAAAGTGACAAAAGACAGACACTGAGTTTCTATAAGGCTCTTTCCAGAATTTAAAGCCCATATAAAAACGACTAGCGGAATAATGCAGGTCCAGATTCCAACAATTGCCATATAACTGATCACAGGTAACGTAAATATATTCTGATTCCTGGGTCGAGGTCTTTCACTCATTATGTCTTTCGAACTAGGATCCACGGCAAGCGCTAAGGCTGGTAGACCGTCGGTAGCAAGGTTAACATACAATATTTGGATGGCTATGAGAGGCAAAACACCCGCATTTATACCTAATAGCGGACCTAATAAAATTACTACTGCCATTAGCAGTATTTCGCCAATGTTACACGAAAGCAGGTATACAAGGTATTTCTTGATATTTCCAAAGATGGCGCGGCCCTCTTCGACTGCAGCCACAATAGACGCGAAATTATCGTCGGTCAATATCATTTCTGCAGCTTCTTTGGTCACGTCGGTGCCTTTTATACCCATAGCTATTCCGATATCAGCCTTCTTTAATGCTGGCGCGTCGTTAATGCCGTCGCCCGTCATGGCGACTACATGCCCTTTCTTGGTAAGTGCTTCTACTACACGTAATTTATGCTCGGGAGAAACCCTTGCATAAACTTCGATTTGCTCAACCAGGCCCTCAAATTCCTCCTGGCTCATATTATTTATATCATGCCCGGTCACGGCTAATCCCTGCTTCAATATCCCAAGTTCACGTGCAATTGCCACAGCCGTCAATTTATGGTCACCGGTTATCATCACCGTCTTAATCCCCGCCACATCGCACGTTCGTATGGAATCCTTGACCTCCGGGCGTGGGGGGTCGATCATGCCTCCCAAACCCAAGAGAATCATCCCATTGTTTACTTCCCGTTCATTAATCTTCGTATCAAAACTATCCGGCAGGCGCTTGTAAGCAGTGCCCAGTACCCTGAGAGCGTTTTCGGCCATTTCATGTATAGCGCTGTGAATCCGGGCCCGCTCGTCTTGATCAAGTTTAACCACCATCCCATCTTGATAAATAAAATCGCACGAACTGAGAATTACTTCAGCCGCTCCATTTGAGTAGGCCACCACGCCATCGGGCTCGCGGTAAATAGCAGTCATCCGTTTTGTCTCGGAAGTAAATGGTATCTCTCCGATTCTCGGATTGACACTGCGCAATTGTTCTATCTGCAATCCGGCTTTGACTCCAGCCACGACAAAGGCCCCTTCGGTAGGGTCTCCTTTTATCATCCACTGGCCATTTTCGGAAATTAATTTTGTATCAACGCAGAGATTTGCCGCTTCTAAAAATTTAAGTAAAACAATTTCACTTGAATGATCAATCGCTTTATCATCAATATAAAAAGCACCTTCGGGATCGTACCCGGCCCCGGTTATGTCGATTATTTTTCCACTCACGCATATCCTTCTCAAGGTCATCTGATCTTGAGTCATGGTACCGGTCTTATCTGAGCAAATTACGGTTGTGCATCCCAGTGTTTCAACAGCAGGAAGTTTACGTATCAGCGCATGTTTTTTGACCATCCTGCTTACACCGATAGCAAGTGAAATTGTTACAACCGCCGGTAGCGCTTCAGGAACCGCCGCTACCGCCAGGCTGACACCCCAGATCAACATCTCAAGCGGTTCGTGCCCCCTCATGACACCCATGACTGCGAGGATGAAACACAAGACGAGCGCGCCGATGGCTATCCATTTACCCATGCGATCAAGATTTAGCTGAAGTGGAGTTTTCTGAGTCTTCACTTCCTTAAGCATTACCGCTATCTTGCCGAACTCGGTGTTATCCCCGGTTGCTACCACTACTGCTTTACATCGTCCATACACTGCAGCTGTGCCTGTATAAAGCATGTTCACCCTATCGCCCAAACTAGCTTCTCCTGCAACTGAGTCAGACGATTTTTCAACCGGCATCGATTCACCGGTCAGCGCGGCTCTTCAGCCCTGAGGTTAAAAGATTCAAGTATCCGTGCATCGGCTGGAATTCGATCGCCAGTCCTGATTATAACGACATCGCCGGGTACAAGTTCGCGGGAGGGGATTTCAATTTCCTGTCCATCACGCAGGACCGAAGCCAACGGCGCTGCCATCTTTCTCAATGCCTGAATAGCTCGTTCAGCTCTGTATTCCTGAATAAATCCGAGGCCGGCAGCGAACAGTATTATAATGAAAATCACGACAGCATCAGTCACTTCACCCAGGAAAGCTGAAATGGCAACCGCAATGAGAAGGATAATGATGAGTATATTCTTGAACTGCTCGAATAATATTAGCCAGGGTGAAATTTTGCCTTCGTCTTCCAGTTCATTGTAGCCGTATTCATCTAACCTGAGGTTCGCCTCTTCCTTGCTTAGGCCTCTTTCATTGGTATTTAGAATAGACAGCACGTCAGAAGAAGAATGGTTGTGCCATAGTCTTTTTAATTGGTCGCTCATTCTACTATCGTTAAGTTAATCTGCTGATATGTTACTGCAGAACAGTTTGAATAGAAATTATAGCATCCCTAAAATATCTATCCAATGTATGGGTGACCGGTATTTTCCCTCCTGATGCTGCTGCTTTCATATGCTATAATTAACGGCACGCGGAGAGGTGACCGAGTGGTTGATGGTGCCGCTCTCGAAAAGCGGTGGGCGAGAGCCTCGTGGGTTCGAATCCCACCCTCTCCGTTTGTTTTTATCACGGAGAGGTGCTGGAGTGGTCTAACAGGCGCGCCTGGAAAGCGCGTGTAGCTTTTTGCTACCGTGGGTTCGAATCCCACCCTCTCCGCCATTTTGCGGAGTAAATTGAATAATAAAGATGACTGACGTTATTGGTACACAAACCAAGATTGGTCTGGCACTTGGCAGTGGTGCGGCACGCGGGATAGCTCATATAGGCGTCATTAAAGCACTCCGTGAAGCAAATATCCCTATAGATATGATAGCAGGTACCAGCATGGGTTCAATTGTCGGCGCCTGCTATGCTGCAGACGCTCAAATATCAGTGCTGGAAGAGATTGCAATCACTTCCAACCTTCGCAAACTCACAGGTCTCCTGGATCCAAAATTCGCTTTTATACGCAGCGGTATCCTACACGGCGGCCGTGTGGAGAATTTTCTGAAATCAATCATCGGTGATATAGATTTTAAAGACATGGCGATTCCTTTTTCGGCTGTGGCTACCGATATAAAAACAGGCAATGATGTAATAATCAACCGGGGTTCACTAATAAAAGCGGTGAGAGCGAGCATATCAATACCCGGTGTTTTTGTGCCTGTAAATTATGACGGGAGGTATCTTGTCGATGGTGGTGCTACGAATCCTGTGCCGGCGGATGTAGCTCGGTTTATGGGCGCAACATTTGTTATTGCCGTCAATGTACTGAACGATCCGAAAAAACGTAAACACCTTGGACTAACGGGGGATAAGAAATCAAGTAAGCCGCCTAGTATGTTTAATACGCTCATACAATCCATATATATCATGGAATATGGAATCACCCGCACTAGCATATTGAAGGCGGATATCATCATCGAGCCAGATGTAAGCAACATCGAAGCTTATGAATTTTACCGCGGTACAGAGGCCATTGAGGCAGGTTACAAAGCAGCGGCGGCCGTCATACCTGAGATAAAAAATCTGCTTGGCAATTATTAAGCGGATACTAAACCTCCATATTCATTTCCAAAAGTGAAATCCTTTTCTTCTCAGATGTCCAAACATCACTTCTTATTTCTTGCTTTTTAAAAGCTATGTTAAAATAACGCGATCCGTATGGACAATGAAATTGAGCTGAAATACTGGATTGGCTTCTCCAAAGTTCCAGGAATCGGCAAGGCAAGATTCACTTCATTGAAGGCGTATTTTGGTTGCCTTGAGAATGCCTGGAAAGCAACAAGAGGAGAACTTATACATGCTGGCCTCGATTCGAGGAGTGTAGATAATATTGTCAGATACAGAAACAAGATATCTCTGGATGCCGAGTTAGATCTCATCGATAAATATCACATAAAAGTGATAACCTTGGAATCCCTCGAATACCCGAGATTATTGAAAGAAGCGTATGATCACCCTGCGATTATTTATGTTCGCGGAGAACTAAAAGAACAGGACGAGTCCAGTTTGGCAGTTGTCGGTACACGTCGAGCTACAGCATATGGCAGACAGGTGACTGAAGAATTGGTCGGTGACCTTGCCCGTAACGGCATCACCATTGTAAGTGGACTTGCTAAAGGTATTGATGCTGTAGCACACAGGACTGCAATTGACGTAACTGGAAGGACCATTGCGGTATTTGCCAGTGGTCTTGATATTGTCTACCCTCCTGAGAATGTAAAACTCGCCCGTGAAATAATGGGGAATGGCGCATTAATCAGCGAATATCCCCTGGGGACTAAACCAAAAGCCGATAATTTCCCGCGCAGAAACCGAATATTGAGTGGTATCTGTCGGGGGGTATTGGTTGTAGAATCCGGTGAAACTGGTGGCGCGTTGATCACAGCTAATTTTGCGCTGGAACAAAACAGAGAGGTTTTTGCTGTTCCTGGTAGTATTTTATCTCCCATGAGCAAGGGTCCCAACAAACTGATACAAGAGGGTGCAAAGCTGGTTAGAAACTACATGGATATCATCGAAGAATTAAATCTATCCGTAGTCGCGCAGCAGTTGGAAATGAAAGAGGTGATTGTCTCTGATGAAACAGAATCTCTTATAATAAAGTTCATTGGTGAAGAGCCGGTCCATATAGATGAGCTCTGTAGAAAGACGGGACTAAATACCTCTATAGTGATCTCCAATGTAGCCATATTAGAATTAAAGGGATTGGTTCGGCACGTAGGCGGGTTAAATTATGTGCTCGGAATAAATTTAAGGTGATTGATTTATATATAGGATGTTATCGTGATTAAACTTGTTATTGTTGAATCACCGGCTAAAGCAAAAACGATAGGTAGGATCCTTGGTAAAAACTATGTTATTAAGGCATCAATGGGGCATGTCCGTGATCTACCGGATGACAAGCTGGGCATTTTAATAGATGAGGATTTTCAACCAGTTTATAGGGTAATTCCCCAGAGGCGTTCTGTAGTTAAGGAGATCAAGGAGCTTGCCAATAGCGCTTCCGCTGTCTATTTGGCAACTGATCCTGATAGGGAAGGTGAATCGATATCCTGGCACCTCATCAAGGCTGCCAACCTTGAGAAAGATAAAATCCCAATAAGACGTGTTACCTTCCACGAAATAACTAAAGAGGCAGTCGAACACGCTTTCCAAAGCCCTCGTTCCATAGATATGAATTTGGTCGATGCTCAGCAGGCACGGCGGGTATTGGATAGGCTTGTCGGCTATAAATTGAGCCCGTTGCTATGGAGAAAAGTCTTGAAGGGATTATCTGCCGGGAGGGTGCAATCAGCTGCAGTAAGGCTAATAGTTGATCGTGAAAGGGAAATTGAGAGCTTCATTGCCATTGAATACTGGACCATTGAAGCGGAGTTAATGAAGCGTACTAAGCAAGAAGATAAATTCCGGGCATCATTTATAGGGTATCTAAAAGGTACTAAGCTGGAGGTAGCCAAAAAAGAAATATGTGAGCAAATACTAAGTGACCTCAGGCAATCCAAGTATTCAGTTGAAGCCATACAAAAAAAAGAGGTAACTCGCCAACCGGCGCCGCCTTTTATTACCAGCACACTCCAGCAGGAAGCATCGCGTAAGCTTCGTTTTATTCCGAAGAAAACAATGTTTGTTGCTCAGCAACTCTATGAAGGTTTACCAATTGGGGAGGAAGGCGATACGGGTCTAATTACTTATATGCGTACTGATTCTACCAATGTTGCATCATCTGCAATAGAAGAAACGAGGGACTATATTGGTAAAAAGTACGGCGAGAAATTTATGCCGCCCAAGCCCAGAGTATTCGGGAAAAAAGTTAAGTTGGCGCAGGAAGCCCATGAGGCAATAAGACCCACATCGGTATTCCGGGAACCGGAGGCTCTTAAACAGCATTTAAATCTTGAGCAATTTAAACTGTATGAACTGATCTGGAAGAGGGCAATGGCCAGTCAGATGTCGGCAGCTATTTATGATACAGTGACTGTGGATGTAAAGGCTGATTGCGTTACTCCCGTGAAAGAGTATCTATTGCAGACAAATGCTTCTGCCCTGCGTTTTCCTGGCTTTATGACCATCTACATCGAAGGCAAGGATGATGATGGTAACGGTAATGATGATAACAAATCGATCCAATTGCCCGGGCTTACCGTCGGAGAGAAATTAAACTTGATCGACCTATTTTCTGAACAGAACTTTACCCAACCCCCACCGCGTTATACAGAGGCAACTTTAATTAAAGCCCTGGAACAGAAAGGCATTGGAAGGCCCAGTACGTATGCACCTATTATTTCTACAGTGCTGGAACGAGGTTATGTATATAAAGAAAACGGCAAATTAAGGCCTGAAGAAATTGGCATTATAGTAAATGATCTACTGGTAACCAATTTTTCCAATATCGTTGATTTCAACTTCACAGCAAAGATGGAGGACGAACTGGACGATATTGCCAAAGGCAGAAGAAACTGGATATCTGTAATAGATGATTTCTTCTCCCCATTCAACAATGATTTATTAAAGGCTCAAGAGAGTCTTCAGAAGATCATTATTTCTTCCGATGAAAAATGCCCGGAATGCGGCAAGCCTATGGTATTAAAATCAAGTAGATTTGGTAAATTTCTTGCTTGCAGTGACTATCCTAACTGTAAAGGCAAAAAAACTATTAACGTGAATATAAAGGCCGGGACTAGGAGAGACACGGGAGATATATCTGAATCCGCATCTACTAAAACTGATGAACCATGCCCAGTTTGCGGAAAGAGCATGGTAATCAAGATGGGCCGTTACGGCAAATTTATGACCTGTTCGGATTATCCAAATTGTAAGGGAAAGAAAGCCGATTTGGTGAAGAGTGAGGAGACTTGCCCGGAGTGCGGAAAGCCAATGGTAGTAAAATCAAGCAGGTTTGGGAAATTCCTTGCGTGTAGTAACTATCCTAACTGCCGGGGTAGAAAAGCCTTGAATTCCAGTGAAAGTAGAACAAAAGCGGCAGGTGAGGACCCTTCGGAAACTCAGGCAACAAAAGAGGCTTGCCCGGAATGCGGCAAACCAATGGTCATAAAATCGGGTAGGTTTGGTAAATTTTTAGCATGTTCTGATTATCCTACTTGCAAAACAACGAAAAGGTTGTATAAATTTCGCAAGACAACAGGCCCGAGGAAAGCTTAATAGCCGCTTTTTAAAATAATTATTAGACATATACATAAAATATCATTCAAGTTGGACCATTTACTTGAAAAGACTAACACGATTACTCGAGATTTTAGACAGTCATGATCTTGACAGCATGCTCGTTGATTCGGCATCGAACAGGCGCTATTTATCCGGTTTTACTGGTTCTACGGGCTGGCTGATTATTTCTTCACAAAAAACGTACTTGGCCGTAGATTTCCGGTATGTCGAACAAGCTAAAAAAGAAGCTCCTGATTTTGATATTCTTCTTGTTAAAGGCGGCATCCACGATTGGTTGCCTGCACTTATAAAAGAAACGGGGCTTAGAAAACTTGGCCTTGAAAGTGACCACCTTTCTTTATCGGTCTACCAAGATTTGAATCAGGCAATTCAAGGTATAGATAATTCTACCAGGATAGTTCCTGTCAAGAATATCGTTGAATCGCTAAGAGTCGTCAAGGATATGGAGGAACTGACATTCATTGCAAAGGCTTGCCAGATTGCTGATAAAACTATGATTTATGCGCATTCTTTGCTTAACCCTGGTATAACAGAGAAACAGTTGGCCTGGGAACTTGAAAGCTTTATCAGACAACAGGGAAGTGATTCTATACCATTTGAAATAATTGTTGCGTCGGGGACTAATTCTGCGATGCCGCATGCCAGGCCGACTGATCGGGCAATTTCTGAGGGCGAACCTGTAACAATCGACCTAGGGGCACGAGTGAACGGATACTGCAGTGACCTGACACGTAGTTTCATTATTGGCAAAGACAATGCTGATTTTAATAAAATCTATAATATTGTTCTGGGAGCTCAATTAACGGCTTTGTCGGTTGTTAAATCTGGTATGAACGCTGCAGAGATTGACAGCATAGTCAGAGATATTATAAGCCATGCCGGATACAGAGAGCTGTTTGGGCACGGGCTAGGTCATGGTGTAGGACTCGACACGCATGAGTTGCCTGGACTTCGGAATAATAGTGTCGATGTGTTACTTGATGGCATGGTTTTCACCGTGGAGCCTGGGGTATATATGCCAGGCTGGGGTGGCATTCGAATTGAGGATACGGTTACCATCGAGAACGGCAAACTAAAATCGCTCACGGAAGCAGGTAAAAAAGCCCAAGTATAGGGAGGTTTAATTCTATGATCGATGGAGGAGAATTAAAGAAAGGCATAACAATTATGCTGGAGGGGCAACTTTACCAGGTACTTGATTACCAGCATATTAAAATGGGCCGGGGCTCTGCTCAAATAAGGATAAAGCTGCGGGATGTGCGCGCCGGTCATATAATAGAAAAATCGTTTCAGGCAAGTGAAAAATTTACTAAAGCATTCTTAGAAAGGCGACCAGTTCAATTTCACTATAATGACGGTAACCTATATCACTTTATGGATACCGAGAACTATGAACAGTTCGCGGTAGACAAATTATTACTTGGAGATACACTTAAATATCTAAAGGAAAATATGAACCTGGAATTGATGACGCACAAAGGTACAGCGATCGGGGTAGAACTGCCTGTATCAGTAGAGCTTCAAGTTGCGGAAACAGGGCCGGGATTCAAAGGGAACACAGCCAGTGCCGGCGGCAAGCCTGCAAGATTGGAAACCGGTATTACCATACAGGTGCCTTTCTTCATCACTACCGGTGATAAAATTAAAGTAGATACGCGGACAGGTCAATACCTGGAAAGGGTAAGTTGATCGTTGCTTAAGGCTGATTTGCACGTTCACACCAAGTATTCGGTTGATTCATACATGTCTTTCGAACAATTGATCAAGGCATGCCAGAACAAAGGCATTAATTGTATTGCTGTTGCGGACCATGGGACGACCAAAGCCGCCAGGGAATTGAGTAAAATCGCACCGTTAAAAATCATTGTTTGTGAAGAGATATTAACGCCATATGGTGAGATTATGGGGCTTTTTTTGAAGGAGGATATCCCCCATAAACTTACAGTTGATGAAGCTATAAAGCAGATTAGAGCGCAGGGCGGCCTTATTTGCATACCGCACCCTTACGATAAAGTGCGCCCCTCGGCATTCCGCGATTATAAAATGCTTGAATCCATCGCCGATCAGGTTGATATAATTGAAGTGTTTAACTCGCGTAACATGTATCCTGGCATTGAAGCGAAGGCACGTGACCTTGCTTTAAGGCACCATAAAGTGATTAGCGCAGGAACGGACGCCCATAGTCCTTCAGAGATAGGCTATGCATATGTTGAAATGAACGATTTTAACAACCAAGAGGAATATTTAATTTCACTTGCTCAAGGTAAGCTTTACGGTAGAAAGTCCAGTCCTTTAATCCATTTACTCAGTACGACAGCCAGGTTAAGAAAACAAAAGTCAAAGGAGTGACGCGGTTGTTGAATATAGGGTGGTTCTCTACTGCCAGGGGAGAAAGCTCCAGAAAGCTGTTAATAACAGCCTTTGAAAGCATACAAAAAGGGGAGCTCCAGGCAAAGATATCATTCGTTTTCTGCAGCCGAGAACCAGGCGAGTCAGAAAAAACCGACTTATTCATTGATCAAGTAAGGAGCTACAATCTACCATTAGTTTGTTTCTCAGTTAAGAAATTCGCCGAAACATACCGGCAAAAAATTGCGATTAAAGATGAGCAGTTACCTGAGTGGCGATTAGCCTACGATAGAAAGGCGATGTCATTATTAACGCAGTTTGACGTAGATATCTGTGTTCTTGCGGGCTATATGCTTATAGTCGGCCGCGAGATGTGCGATAAATACGATATGATCAACCTTCATCCCGCTCTCCCATCGGGGCCAAAAGGTACATGGCAGGAAGTAATCTGGAAGTTGATTGAAGAAAAGGCTACCGAATCCGGTGTTATGATGCATCTTGTCACAACGGAATTGGACAGGGGACCAGTCATTACATATTGCAGGTATTCTCTTGCTGGACCACAGTTTGATAATTTCTGGAAGGAAGTTAGTAATCGGACTCTCGACAAAATTAAAAACGAACAGGGTGAAAACAATGAGTTGTTTAAACGCATCAGACAAGCCGGTTTTATGCGTGAAACTTCGCTGATAATACATACATTGAAATCGTTTAGTGAAGGCAAAATTAGATTAGATAAGCAGAGAAAATTGGTTGATAGTCTGGGCAAGTATATAAATGGCTACGATTTAACCGATGAGATAGATAAGACTATAACCCTGAAATAAACCAAAAACATTAAAATCGCTTATGGGATATAAAAAGGAAAGGAGACCGACAGATCTCCTTTCCTATGTCTCCAATTAATATTCCTTTATTTCTTATCTTTCTTTTGCGATGGTGAAAGGATATCATCGATTAGTCCATATTCAACAGCTTGCTCAGCGCTGAAATATATATCCCTGTCGGTATCTTGTTTTATCTTTTCTAATGGTTGTCCCGTGTGTTTAGCCAGTATCTTTGCCACGAGTTCATCCAGACGTTCAAACTCTTTGGCGGCTATCTTAATATCTGTTATCTGTCCCTGAGTCCCTGCTCTACCCTGGTGCATATGTATTGTAGAATTGGGAAGAGCATACCTCTTACCTTTAGCCCCGGCGCATAACAATACGGTGCCCATACTATAAGCTGAACCCACACAAATAGTTGAGATGTCGGGTTGTATAAGCTGTATTGTGTCGTAAATAGCCAGGCCGGCTGTCACCACACCACCCGGAGAGTGGATGTAAACGCTTATGTCTTTTTCAGGGTCTTCCCTGGCAAGATACAGAAGCTGTGCAACAACAAGGTTGGCAACCTGGTCATCTATCTGCGTACCGAGAAAAATGATTCGCTCTTTTAGCAGCAGTGAGTAAATATCAAATGCTCTCTCTCCCCTTGAGCTGCTTTCAATAACCATTGGAATTATATTAAGCGGTGATCGTTCCATTATTGCCGTACCTCCATAATTAATATTATTATGTTGATTCTACTGCCTTTTTGGTCAGAAGATCCATAGTCTTGTTTATAACCATTGTTTCTCGCAACGATTCCCTTGGTTGTGGGAGGTCAAATAAGGCCTTTACATCGTCTGCTCTTTTTTCGTCTCCCTTCACCATGTTCTCCACCGCATGGTTCAATTCATCCTCATTTACAATAACGTTTTCTGCCTCGGCGATTTTGCTTATTATTAAATAAGCTTTTACTCTGTTTTCAGCTCCAGGTCGAAGATCTCCACGGTGTTCTTCTATGGTCTTTTTTGCGTTTTTAAGATAATTCTCAAGCCCTTTTATGCCATCCTGAAAATTGCGCGATTCCTCATTTATGATGTGATCAACTTCTTTTTCAACCAGGATCGGCGGGAATTCAAGGGTACTTTGCTCGATAAGCTTGCCAACTAATTTATTTTCAAATTCTTTTCTCGCTTGTTCATCGACCCTTGATTGCAGGTTCGTTCTTATCTTCTCTTTTAAGTCATTGAGATTCTCACTGCCGGCTGTCTCAGCGAATTCGTCATTTAACTCAGGTAAATTCTTTTCCTTTATATCTTTGATCTTTATGATGAAAGAATATTCTTTGCCAGATAATTCACTGATTTCAAAATCCTGTGGAAAGGTTAGGGTAAAATTCTCTTCAGCGCCTTTATTCAGATTAATTAATTTCTCTGAAAACCCTGGCACAGGAAACTTCGACTCCCGCTGGACATCATAAAAAGCGTCCTTGCGGTTAAGAATAGCCTCGTCTCCCCTTTTCCCTTCTATATCGATAATGACTACGTCACCATACTGAACGCTGCGTTCTACCGGCATCAGAGTGCCGAATTGTTCGCGTAATTGTTCGATGACCTGGTCAATTTCCTTATCATTTATATCCTTTTTCCCCATGGCAAGCCGGACATCCTTATAATTGCCAAGAGTGACGTTTGGCTTCACAGGAACAATGGCTTTAAAGGTAACAGGGTCGATCTTAACCAACTCAATTTGGGGTTCAGCAATAGCCATTATTGCCTCGCTTTTTAATGCTTCCTCATAGACCTCAGGAATGAGGTGTTCCAGGGCTTCCTGAAGTACTGCCTCTTTACCAAGACGCTTCTCGATGAGCGTGCGCGGAGCTTTACCCTTGCGGAACCCCGGTATAGTGACTTCCTTTGCGAGATGCTGGAAAGCTAGATCAATGTATTTATCTTTTTCGGAGCTTTCCAGTTCAACATTTAAAGCTACCTGGCAATTCTCCATTCGTTCAGAAGATGTTTTCATCGTGTTCAATCACCTTGAATTATTATAATCATTCGCAGATATGTCGACAAAATGCCTATTCATTATTTTTCAATTCGAGATGTAATTCTTTAAGCTGTTGCTTGGAAATACATGAAGGTGCATCTGTCATCAGGTCAACCCCTGCTTGATTTTTCGGGAATGCAATGACATCACGGATTGTTTTGCTGCCCGTTAATAGCATGATTAAACGATCAATACCCGGTGCGATACCTCCATGCGGGGGAGCCCCATACTCTAAAGCCTCAAGAAAATTGCCGAAACGGTCCTGTATTTCCTCCTTTGAGTATCCAAGCATGGCGAAAATTTTCTCCTGCAAATTTCTGTTATGGATCCTGATGCTGCCACTGGATAATTCATATCCATTACATACCATATCATAATGCCTGGACTGGACTTTGCCTGGATCCGTATCCAACAATGGTAAATCTTGGTCAACTGGTGCTGTAAACGGGTGATGCATAGAATCCCAAATTTTTGTTTCGTCATTCCAGTCAAATAGCGGAAAACCGGTTATGAACACAAAGGCCATTAAATTTGGATCGCAAAGGTTCAACCGATTCCCCATTTCGCGCCTGAGTTCATCCAATACTTTATTAACAACCCTGGCTTCACCGGCGGCAACCAACATGAGATCACCGTGCTTCGCATTAAAAATCCTGGCTATCTCTTTGATTTGGTCGAGAGTCAGGTACTTTGTGGCTACGGATTTTACCCTATCTGCGGTAAGGCTATTTATATCCGTTTGCTCGCCGGTTAACGCAAGTGATATGAGCCCCTTTGCGCCACAGCTTTTAGCGAGTTCAGTTAATTCTTCAATTTGTTTGTGTGTATAATTTGCACAACCGGGAAGACAAATGCCCTTTACCACACCTCCGCCCTGTATGGCAGATTTAAAAACAATAAATTCACTGCTGACAACGATGTTGGAAATATCTCTTAGCTCCATGCCGAAACGGATATCAGGTTTGTCGGTTCCATATTTACTCATAACCTCTGTATAACTTAATCGTGGGAAAGGCTTGAGCAGGCGGAGATTCGGCATTATTGTTTCTACCAGCGATGTGAACAGGTCTTCCAGTAATTCTAAAACATCTTCCTCGCTAACAAAACTCATCTCAATGTCGAGTTGTGTAAATTCAGGCTGACGGTCCGCACGCAGGTCTTCGTCACGGAAACAGCGTGCTATCTGGTAATATTTTTCAAATCCGGAGACCATAAGCAACTGCTTAAGTTGTTGAGGTGATTGGGGAAGTGCGTAGAACTTACCAGCGTGGATGCGACTGGGAACAAGGTAGTCTCTCGCTCCTTCGGGTGTACTCTTTATTAATATCGGTGTTTCGATTTCCACAAATCCTCGAGCATCGAGGAAATCCCGCATAAACTTAATTACGCGGTGACGTAGTATCATGTTATCCCGCATACCAAGCCGCCTGAGATGAAGGTAGCGGTACCGTAAAAGCAGAGCTTCATCGACATCGACTTCCTCGTTAATATAAAAAGGAGGTGTTTTTGAAGAATTCAAGATTGTAATCTTATTGGCCAATACCTCGATTTCTCCCGTGGGTAATTTTCTATTCTCAGTACCTTTGGGCCTTTTAGCCACCTCTCCGGAAATCTGGATCACAAATTCATTTCTAAGATCGTTTGCCCTGGTGTGTGTTTCCTGCGATGTTTCCGGGTTGAAAACTACCTGCGTTAGCCCTTCCCTATCGCGTAAATCTATGAAAATCAGGCTACCATGGTCCCTCCGGCGATGAACCCAGCCTGCCAAAGTAACTTTTTGTCCTTCGTGTTTAGCGCGAAGTTCCCCACAACTATTACTTTTAAGCAATTCCTTTCCTCGAGTTAAAAATTATAACTTAATACGTTTGAGCTATACAAAATTTGCGAGGGATTACCGTTGAAAACATATAACACAATGGCTATTGGAGGGATCTATTATATTGTGTTTAACAAAGAGAATTCAGTATTCATTTGGCGTATTTCTCTCTTAACTTAGGTTTTTCAATTTTACCTGTCGGGTTCCTAGGCACTTTATCTAATATTACTTTCCTGGGAACTTTGTGGAGAGCGAGATTTTTCCTGCAGAATTCAATTATTTCAGTTTCAGTTATATTTTCACCAGGTATTGGATCTATAATAGCTACCGCAATCTCCCCCAATCTTTCATCGGGTATACCAATAACTGCCACATCATAAACTTTATGATAATTATGTAAAGCATCCTCTACCTCCACCGGGTATATATTTTCACCGCCGGTAATGATTACATCCTTCTTCCTGTCAACCAAAAATATAAACCCTTCATCGTCTATGGTGGCCATATCGCCCGTATAAAGCCAGCCATCCCTGATGGTTTCGGCTGTCTTCTCCGGATTCTTATAATACTCCCTCATGACGCCGTCGCCTCTCACGATTAGCTCACCGATTTGACCCGGTCCAAGTATATTGCTTTTTTCATCGACTACTTTGGCTTCCCAGTTGAAGCCTGGTTTGCCGATGGAGCCTACCTTTCTTTCGTTTTCTATACCCAAATGCACACATCCCGGGCCGGTGGCTTCAGTCAACCCGTAATTCGTATCATATTGCATATTAGGGAAGTACTGTTTCCAGCGTTTCACCAGCGCGGGAGGAACGGGTTGGGCTCCAATATGCATTAAACGCCAGCAACTCAGATCGTAATCTTCTTTTTTTATTTCACTTCTATCTAGTGACACGAGTATGTCATGAGCCCATGGTACCAGCAACCAGACGATGGTGCCGCGTTCTGTATGAACTGCTTCAAAGATGCTTTTAGGGTTCACTTCCTTTAGCAAAGTAGCTCGACCCCCTACTATCAAGCTCCCGAACCAGTGCATCTTAGCACCTGCATGATAGAGCGGCGGTATCAGGACATAGTTATCCCCTTTCGTTTGCCGGTGATGTACATTTTCAGTTATGGCAGCACACTTCAAATTGCTGTGTGTAATTGATATAGGCTTAGGGGCTCCGGTTGTACCGGAGGTGAAATAGAGACTGCAACAATCTTCGTCACACAGTTCAATTCCAGGGCTTGTGGTTGGATATCCTCTGACATTATCACCGAACCTGGTCATGTAACCCGGAGCGCTGTCAGCCACCGCAATATACTTGATCCTTCCCGGCAATTGCTTCTTAATGTGGTCGACTCTTTCGATGAATTCCTCACCGATTATCATGACTTTGGCTTTGGATATATCAGCGCAGTATTTGAAATCCTGGCTGGTGAACCGGAAATTCAGTGGAACGACCCACGCTCCTGTACGTAAAATTCCGAAGTAAGAGATCAACCAGTCTATGGAATTCATCATCCAGTGGATGACTTTATCGCCCTTCTTAAGGCCGCTATCCAAAAGGGAGTTAGCGACCCTGTTTGCTTCTTCGTCGAATTCTTTCCAGGTTGTTTCCTGCCTGTAGTTCTCGCTTGGTTTAAGTTCAATAAGCGCAGGATCATCGGGATACATCCTGGCATTCCTGGCTAACATCTCCGGAATCGTTATCATCCTATTAACTCCAAAACCAGTCTGTAAGCAACGAAGTTAATACTTCGCCAAACTTGGTAAAAATGTGGCTATTTGCGGGAACAGCAGAAGAATTATTACAGCCACCACTAAAGCTGCAAGAAATGGAAATATGCCCTTAAATATTGTCTCAAGCGGAACATCGGGTGCAATTCCCTTTATTACGTAAACATTCAGACCTACGGGCGGTGTTATCACACCCATCTCAACAACTAATACAATTATTACGCCAAACCATATCGGGTCCAACCCTAGAGCTAAAACAACCGGATAAAAAATGGGAATGGTGAGAGTGATCATTGCCAGTGAGTCCATAAAGCAACCGCCTATGAGATAAATTACAATGATAACAGCCATAATTCCCATGGGATGTAAGGGGAGCGACCCCACCCAACCTGATAGTACCATCGGTATCCTGGTAATAGCTATGAAATGGCCGAATACGGTCGCACCGGCGACGATGACCATTACCATTGCCGTGATGCGAACGGCGTCTTTGAGAGCATTAAGAAAACCCTGCCATGTCAGCTGTCTGGTAATAAGCCCTATTAAGATTGCGCCTGCGACACCCGCGGCTCCCGCCTGGGTCGGGCTGAACCAGCCGAAGAAAAGCCCAAATATCACAAAGAAAAAGAGCACGAGCATTTCAACAATACCGGTCAATGCTTCCATTTTTTCTTTGAAAGTTGAGGCAGCAGCAGCAGGAGCCAGCTTGGGATTGCGCAGGCACAAAATTGCTACTGTGACCATCAACAGGGCTGCAATCATGAGGCCCGGGAAAACCCCGGATATAAAAAGTTTGCCTATTGATTGTTCGGTCAGGATGCCATAGACAATGAAAATCGTGCTCGGAGGGATCATGATTCCCAGGGTACCAGAAGCAGCCACTATACCTGTGGATAAAGAGTTGTCGTACTTGTACCTTTTCATTTCAGGTATGCATAC
>Ga0163209_1000294_pt1 | contig 21189 bp, 23 predicted proteins | sample Kivu_160m_FD_113538 | JGI IMG/M metagenome (GOLD analysis project Ga0163209, IMG submission 113538) | Freshwater microbial communities from Lake Kivu, Western Province, Rwanda to study Microbial Dark Matter (Phase II) - Kivu_160m | ecosystem: Environmental > Aquatic > Freshwater > Lake ...
CATCCAAAGCATGACGTTCTTTGAGCAGATCGGTGCATTTTTCGGTGCACCTTTTTATCTGAATCTATAAATCATTGATTATAAGCTACAACCTGCGGGGGTTCGAATCCCTCTCTCTCCGCTGATAAATAAAGCAAAAAAACGTAAACCACTGAATGTCTGTTACATCAGTGGTTTTCTTTTTTGCAAGAAACTCCAAAAAAAACGCAAAAAACGACCTATTCGAGGTGTCTTATTCGGTGGACCTAAATAAAAATTTCTTTGTCCTCCGAATAAGGATGTTAATCACTGATTTGCAGCATTTTGCATTTTCCTTTTTTGCTCTATTCATTGGACCATAAAGAAAGCTTCCTCGCCAAACTCAATGCCATCGTCGATGTTTCATTTCAACAGTGAATGTTTGTGTTTACTTTTGGTACTATTTCAGAGAAAAAAAAATACAGGATTTACAATGGAAATGGATGCAGGAATCCCGACCTCTGTCCAGAAGGCTTTTGAATGATCTTTGTACACTACATGGCACAGATCATGAACAATCAGGTAATCGATCAACGAGAATGGGAGCTTGATGGTTTCGGTGTTGATCAAGATGTACTCCCTGTAAGGCATTTAGGATAACATCATCTCCCGATCATTTCGTGAGCATGTCGGGAGCACTCTAAATGAAGACCGGAGAAAAATCGAATGAATATTGGACAAACATTATAGAAAGACTAGACAATGCTTAAAAAACCAATGTCCTATTTCAACGCTTCTCGGAGGTCCTTGATGATATCCTCCACATCTTCGATCCCCACGGAAAAGCGGACGAGATCGTCGGTGATGCCGGCAGCCAGCTTGTTTTCGGCACTAACACCGGCGTGGGTCATCGAGGCAGGGTGCTGGATCAGTGTTTCCACACCGCCGAGAGAGACAGCCAGGATGGCCAGGTGGACATTGTCCATCAGCTTTTTACCTGCTTCATATCCGCCTTTCAAACCAAAACTCATCATGGAACCGAATCCGTTCATCTGGGTTTTGGCCAATTCGTATTGAGGGTGAGACTCTAAACCGGGGTATTTGATCCAGGCCACTTCCGGATGGGATTGCAGGAACCGGGCCACCTTCATGGCGCTTTGCTGGGCACGGTCGATACGGATTGCCAGGGTCTTCACGCCGCGCAACACCATGAATGCCTGGGTGGGATCCATGTTGCAGCCCATGTAGACCATCGAATGCCGGATCTTCTTGTAAAGTCCAGCCTCTTTAGTTACAATTACGCCTCCCACAATATCGGCATGGCCATTGATGAACTTGGTGATGGAGTGAAGGACAACATCGGCTCCCAGGTCGAGGGGTTTTTGCAGGTAGGGGGAGCAGAAAGTGTTGTCGACAACCAGGATCAGATTGTGTTCTTTGGCAATCTCAGAGCAGGCCTGGATATCGGTGATCTCCATGGTAGGGTTAGCAGGCGTCTCAATGTACAGTACCTTGGTGTTTGGCCTGATGGCCGCACGGACGGCATCCAGGTCGGAGGTATTCACAAACGTAGCCTCCACATTAAAACGGGAGAAATCCTGTTCGAGAACCCCTCTGGCAGGTCCGTATACCGCTCCCGAACTTACGATGTGGCTCCCGGCACCAAGCAATGACATGTATACACTGGTGATGGCGCCCATTCCCGAACTGGTGGCAATGCCATCGTATCCGTTCTCCAGCGCGGCGATATTTTGCTCAAACGCCCTGATCGTCGGGTTCCCGATCCGGGTATAGATATATCCGTCACTCTTTCCAGAGAAGCAATCGGCGCCATGCTGAGCGCTCTTGAACTTAAAGGTGGATGTCTGGTAAATGGGCACTGTAGCGCTTCCGAACTCATCTTCAAAGGATCCTGCATGGATCAGTTTGGTGTTAAAACCACTCTCTTTTGTATTCATAGTGTTGTGTTTAATTAAAATTCAATCCCTTTCCGGGCTTCTATTCCTTGTTGATAGTAATGTTTGATCTCATTCATTTCGGTTACCAGGTCAGCGGCTGCAATCAGCTCCTGCGGGGCATACCGTCCGGTCATCACAATCTCCATCTCTACCGGCTTGTTCCTGATAACGGAGAGGACTTCCTCTGTTGTGAAAAGCTTGTAATAAAGGGCGATACAGATCTCATCCAGGATCACGACATTGAATTGGTTCCCGGCGATCACCCTGGAAACCTCCTCCAGCCCTTTCCTGGCCGCATCAATGTCTTTCGGGGTTGGCCGGTTTACAATGAAACAATCCAATCCATATTGGGCCAGTTTAATCGAGGGCAGTTTTTTCAGGGCATCCAGTTCACCGTAATGCATTCCTTTGACAAACTGGGCAATATACACCTTTTTCCCGGCACCAGAAGCCCTTACGGCCAGTCCGATGGCGGCGGTCGTCTTGCCTTTGCCGTTCCCGGTGTAAAGATGGATATATCCTTTCATGAATTTCTGCTGCTGATGTTCTGATCTCCTTCAGGGAGGATCAGATCTCCCTGAGTTTCCCTTTTGTGTATGCGTCATAGGCTTTCGCAAGGGTCATGTCGTGTGCATCCACAAAAATGCGCATTTTCAGATGCTTCAACGCTTGTGCTGCAGTATCTCCTGGGCCGTTGCCCGTGATCAGGATGTCGGGTTTCAGTTCGTACATCTTTTGGGCTGTAGCCGTTCCCGCTCCATGGGCCTCGTTGCTTACGGAACGGTTGTCCACCACCGTTATCAGATCGATCTCTTCGTCAAACAATACAATGTACTCAGTTCTTCCAAACCGGGGATCTACCAAGGATTCCCAGGTTGGGCCTGTCGCTGTAAAGGCAATTTTCATATGGCTTCTTTTTTTGTGTTGAGTCTTGTGTTGATACGGTCCCAGATCTCTTCCATCAGATGTTTCAGCGGCAAAGATACTTCGACGATGGTTTTCTGCTCAATCATCGCAGAGGAGAAAATGGGATCAAACGGAATGTCGGCCAGATGGTCGATCTGCTCCTCCTTCAGGAATTGACGGATCTCGGCCGATTTTTCTTCATTCAGGTCATATTTGTTGATCAGGCATCCTGCCGGGATGCGGAAGCGTTTGATCACGGCATAAACCCGCTTCAGATCATGCAAAGCCGACATCGTAGGTTCCGTGACCAAAAGAACATAGCAGGCTCCGGCCAGGGAAGATACCACCGGACAACCGATGCCGGGTGATCCGTCGACAATGATAAATTGTTTATTTTCCGATTTCGCGATGGCTTTGGCATCATTTTTCACCCTTGCCACCAGTTTTCCCGAATTTTCGGCCGCGATGTCCAGCCTGGCATGCACCATGGTGCTGCCGGCTTTGGTCCTGGAAGTGTAAAGATTCCCTGATCGTCGCTCTTTCATGGTAATGGCCCCGGTGGGGCATACCTGCGCACAGTATCCGCATCCCTCACAATCCAGTGAGCTGATCCGGTATTGATCTTCATGAAAAGGGATGGCATTGAACCGGCAGATATCGGCACATATCCCGCAGCGGGTACATAGCTCCTGGTCCAGTTCGGCAAGCTGTCCGCTGTAGAATTCAACTGTTTGACCGAAATCAGGCTGCAGGAGAAGGTGCATGTTGGCTGCATCCACGTCACAGTCGGCAACAACGGCGGAATTGCCTGCAATCACAGCCAACGAGGCAGTGACGGAGGTTTTTCCCGTACCTCCTTTGCCCGACAGGACAACGATCTCTTTATGGATATCAGAGGGCATGATGAATCGCGGCGATTAATTGTTGAAGGGAGGATCTGAGTCCCTTATGCTTGTCATAGACCATTTGTCCGTTGGAATAATGTTCGGCGATCTGCTTGTCGAATGGAATTTTCGCCAGAACAGGAAGTTGAGCGCCTTCGCAATAGCGTTCCATCGCGTCATCGCCTATGCCGTAACGGTTGATCACCACTCCCATGGGTTTTTCTATTTTCCGGATGGTCTCCACGGCCAGTCTGAGGTCATTCAAACCAAAGGGTGTGGGTTCGGAGACCAGTACTACAAAATCCGCCTCTTTCGCTGCTGCAACCACCGGGCAGGAGGTGCCGGGCGGACAATCGAAGATCTGCACCGGGATATCCCGGTACTGTTGATTCACCAGGTCGTGGGTTTTGTGGATCAGGGGTACGGTCTGCTCTTCCCCTACAGCCAGGCGGCTTTCGATCAGTGTCAGATGGCCGGAGGTGACAATTGTGGTCTCTCCCATCTGATGCTTTTCCATCGGCAATGCCTGCGTGGGACATAACTCCGAACAGGCGTAGCAGCTATGGCAAAGCTCTTTAAAGACAGCTATGTAGGTTCCCAGCTGAACAACCGCATGGTAATTACAGACATTGCTGCAGATCCCGCATAGGGTGCACTTGCTTTCATCCCATTCGGGGATCATCTTGTACTGTGCAATGACCGTTTCGGTTTTCCCATGGATGAAAAGGAGATCATTGGGCTCTTCCACATCCAGGTCAACCAGCAGGGTCTTCCGTTCTACGCTTAAAAGAGAGGCAAGGTTGGTGGATAACAATGTTTTCCCCGTTCCACCTTTGCCGCTGGCAATGGCAATTTTCAACGGTTTGTCAATGATCATGCCCCTGATGATGACCGTGGTGGTCGTGATGGTCGTGATGGTCGCAATAGTTGGCGTTCAACGGGAGGTTCCCGGCCAGGAAATTGTTCACCAGGTTGGTCGGCGTATCCACGGGAGCCCCCACAAACACATTCACGCCTGCTTCCTTAAAGAGCCCGATGGCCATCGGTCCCATTCCCCCGACAATGACATCGGTGGCCCCGTTGGCCGCCACCCACCTGGGATAGGTTCCGGGCTGGTGCTCAGGAGGGTTCATGGTGGTTATTCCGGTGATCTGCGAGTCGTTGACATCGACGAAGGCAAACGCCTGAGAATGTCCAAAGTGCGCTGATAGCAAGCCATTTTCAAGTGGAATGGCAATCCGTTTTTTCATTCTTGATTTCTTTAAAAGTGATAAACTGTATGTTCTATTTGATCCCGCTTTGCAGGCGTCTTCCTTTTCCCTCTCCTCCGCCGGACTTCCTTCGTTTTCCCCGGCCTTTCCCAAGTTTTTTCAACTTTTCATCCGGAGGTAGATCGCTGCAATTTCCTAATTTACGTCCCGACCGGGAACCTTTTCCATCGGGACCAGTTCCGTCAAGCTGTGGCATTTTTTTGATATTTAGTGGGTTAACAATTCAAGGATCTCTTTGATTTTTTTTCCAGGATCAGGCAGGATGATCATCTGAATAGTTTGGCTGTCAAGGAGTGGTTTTATTTTCATTCCGAAGCCCCCGGAGATGATCTTCCTGACCGACAGAGAAGCCATGAGGTGCACGGAGGCTGTCCCTGTTCCCTCTTCCGCCTCTTTGTTCGGATTTCGTATGAATTCCACCGCCTTCGTCTCCGTATCAACGATGACGAAGTAGGAACAACGGCCAAAATGGGCGTCAATGGCCGATTCAAGCGAATTCCCCGTAGAGGCGATTGCCACCTTCATGTTATCCTGCGTTAATAGTCTGATTATATGGTACGACATCCAGGCCACTGCACAACGGACAATTGGACACCTCTTTCCCTTCTCCCCGGTGATTAAAGTAGCAGTGACATCCGGTGCACCGATACCACTCACTATCGTAATAAACTTTCCCGCCTTCAATGGAGATTTGCCTTCCCTCAACAAAGGCCCGGGCAATCTTTTCAAGTGCCGAGGCATAAATACGGGTAAATGTCGGCCTCGAAACTTCCATCATGACGGATGCCTGCTGGTGTTTATACCGGTTGTAATCGCACAAGCGGAGCGCCTCATACTCCTCAAACAACAGAATGACAGGCTTGGAGTTCCGCTTGCCGGAGTCAGGTCCGTATGGCTTAAATCCCTTGACGGGGGGGGGATTTTGTACTTTCCTGAATGTTTTTACCCGGGGAGACATCTTTTAATTATGCAAAACTGCATGCAAAAATAATGAACAATAGTTCATTTGCAAGATTTTTTCAATAAAATGATACTACTTTATTTACTGAGAGACCCAGAGGACGGAATTGTCTGTGCCATATTCATTCCCTTCCCAGAGTTCATTGGCCGGATCAAGGATCCATTGTCCATCCACAACGAACTTATAGGTGTACTTGCCCGGTGAAAGGTGAAGGGGAAAGATCCATTGATTTTCCTGTTTCATCATCCGGTAATTTCCTTTGTCCCAACCGTTAAAGCTTCCGGTAACAATGACCTGCTTGGCGTCGAGGTGTTGTTTCAGCCGGAAAGCATGGTTGGGTTCAACGGAGATGATTGAGTTGGTATAATTTTCAGAACCGGTGGTCAGTGAATTTGCCGGATCAGGCATCCACGCTCCGTCAACAATGAATTTGTATTCATAATTTCCGGGGCCTAACACATAGGGTAATTCCCATCCCCCGCCGGTTTTGTTCATCTGGAGTTCTCCGGGATTCCATCCATTAAAGCTTCCTGCAACAAACACCTTCAAGGCCTTCTGGTATCCTGCCAGACGAAACCAGAGCGTATCTCCGATGCTGATAAATGAATTGGTGTTCCCTCTTCCGTCGGAACGGTTGACAGGGGCGCCGGGATCGGTCATCCATTGCCCGTCGACAACGTATTTATATGCATGCGTTCCCTCTCTCAGGTAGAGGTAGATCGCCCATCCTCCCGCAACTTTAAGCATCCGGTAGATGGTTGGGTTCCACCCATTGAAGCTGCCTGCCAGAAACACCTGATGTGAATCGGGGAACCCTTTCAGGAAGAAACGGAAATTGTAACAGAAAATCACGGAGTTGTACCCGCCGTTCCAGTCATCCTCCACCAGCCGGTTGTAAGGGTCGGCCGACCAGCGCCCATCCAGGATATATTTGTAAAGGTACTTTCCGGGAAGAAGGTTAAGGGTTGACACCCAGCCACTGTCGGTCCGCTGCATGGGTGTGCCGATGGTACTCCAGTCATTAAAGGTTCCCGAGAGGTAAACACTCCTGGCTTCCAGGTGCCCGGGAAGGTAGAACCGGGCCTGCCCCTTGCGGTAATTGAACACATCAAACCGCGTCAGGATATTCACTCCCGAGGCCTCTGACATACGGGTTGCCTCCTCTTTGCCAAATCCGATCCAGTCATCCTCTAAAAAAAGGATTTCTCCCAGGTCAGCCATCTCTCCCATGTTCTCGCCCGTTTCCGTGATAACCTCAACCCGGTTGGCATCCACGATTTTCACCTTCCAGGTAACCCCTTCAATGGTCACCTCGGATAACTTGTCAAATGCTTTGGCCATCAGTAAACTATCTACTCCGAACAGGGTCTCCACGGTCTGTTTTTGCTGATTGGTCCAACGTTTGTCGAAGGTGATAATCACTTTCCCATTATCCACACGGCAGGCGTTTTCAGGCAAGAACTGGGCTGTTGCCGTACTGAAAGAAAGGCATACGAGAGAGAAAAACAGGTTATAGATCCATGCATTCATAGACTTGACTCTTTGTTAAAGATAATGCCCAGTTCGTGCTTTGTCAAATTTATAAAGATCTTCCCTTTTTCAAAGAAATCATAACCTAACATACCGTTGATGTGATAGCCGTACTTTTGGGATAGCCCAGAGAGGTTGGTCAGGATCACGTTCATCTTTCCGATCCTTGTCCCCTGGATACGGAGGTCATTAATCTCCCCGAACAGCACCTCCTGGTTGGCGGATCCGGATCCCTGGAGTGAGGAGCGGCGCAGAATCGTGACCGTGTTCAGCACATTCTTTGAGCAACTGATATCAAGGACGTTCGACTCTGCTCCGGTATCGAGGCAGAAATCAAGAGTTTTATCCCCAATCTCCACCGCAACGGAGATCATGTTGCCATGCTCATCCACCCTGCCTGTGATGTCATAAACAATTTTTGACCCGGGAGATTTCAAACGGTTTCCAGCTTTGTCAATACGGTATAATTGCAATTCGTTGTTCCGTGAGTCGATCATGATCTCCATGTTTTTGATCATGTTCATTCCAAACAGACCAAACACCTGAACTCCCCGGCGGTTTTCAATATGACCCAGATTGGTCACCTCCGCATAGAGGTTTTCATAGGTGAAGTCTGAAAGTTTCAGGTTCTTCACCCTTACCCGGTAGGCTTTCCCTGTGGATCCGGTAATCCCTCCGCCAGCCACCTCATCGATCGGCATATAGTTCCGGAAATAGGTCTGGTTAAGTACAAGACTGGTTGAACCGGTATCCAGGATGAAATTTCCTATCTGGCCATCAATGATCGCCTCCAGCAACAGCAGCCTCCCGACTTTCTTCAACGGGATGATCACCGTCAGGATATTGCCCTGGGGATCTGTGACGATTCGCCCGGGAATGAGGATATTGACGGTGAAAAGGACATTGCCATCTTCATCGGGTGTTGTGATCAGGGGTTCATGAGGATACGTCCGGTAGGGGAATAGAAAAAGCACTGCCAGAAGAAAAGACATTACTTTATGGGATGGGGCTCGTGCAATGCTTCCCGAAGTCATAGCAGTAAGGTATAAGAATTCAGATTACCTTTCATTTCATGAATGTACTGAAGAGGGTGTAAAGGTAGAATATTTCCATAGATTTTTACAGACAAATGAATCGCATAAATATCACTATTTCGATTTTATTTCTAATTTTGCAAAAAAAAACTCATGGAAATCACGTTAATTATTTTAGCTCTCCTTGTTGGAGGGTTGGCGTTTCTGATGCTGAGAGCCTGGATGCGGATGAAGAACATCAAGGAGACACCTGAAAGCCAAAAAATTAAAATCCTCACAGATCAAAATTTCAAGAACCAGATAAAAGGCGGGGTGGTGCTGGTTGATTTCTGGGCAGCCTGGTGCATGCCTTGCAAACTGATGGTCCCCATCCTGAACCAGATCGCCGAAGACCCAGATAACAAAGCTGTGATTGCCAAACTGAATGTGGATGAGCAGCGCCGGACGGCAGCCGATTACGGGATCCGCAATATCCCCACCTCCATCATTTTCAAGAACGGGCGTGAGGTTGAAAGGATCGTCGGGGTCAAATCAATTGATCAGATCCGCAAGCATATCAGTAAGCATCTTTAATCACAGGGAAAACAGGAGGCGGGATTGGCTTAGACAACGTTCTCTTTTTCAAGATAGTCTAAAAATTCTTTTTTGTATTTGTTCCCGATCGGGATCTTCTGGCCCGCGATCATCACTGTGTTCCGTTCGATCCGTTCAATCTTGTCGAGGGAGATGATAAAGGATTTATGGACCCGCATAAATTGGTCAGTAGGCAGGATCTTCTCCATCTTCATGAAACTCATCAGGGTCATGATCCGTTCATTCGGCAGGTGTAGCCGGAGATAATCCTTCATTCCTTCGATATAGAGAATATTCTCCAGTTTCACTTTGTGCATGTGGTAATCGGCTTTGATGAAAATATAATCGGCCGGTGGTTTTACTGCGCTCTCCTGCATGCCGGCAGGTTGAGCCGGTTTTTCAGAGCGGATTTCCCTGCTGACTTTGGTGACTGCTTTCAAAAAGCGTTCAAAAGAGATCGGTTTGAGAAGATAGTCAGTGACATCGAGTTCATAGCCTTTGACTGCATAATTATCATAGGCCGAGGTGATGATGATCTTGGGCGGGTTCCGGAGGATCTCCAGCAACTGGATGCCGGTAAATTTTTCCATCTGGATATCGAGAAAGACCAGATCAGTTTTCCTGTCTCTCATGAATTCCAGCGCATCAATGGCATTGTCGAAGGTTGCCAGTAATTCAAGGTAAGGGATCCGGCTTACATACTCCCGCATCTTCTCAATGGCCAGCGGCTCATCGTCAACAATAATGCATTTAATATTCATAATAGTTTGATTTCAAGTAAGATCCTATACTGGTCATGCTCTTCATCAATCGAGAGCATATACTGACCCGGATAGATAAGCTCCAGTCGCCTGATTACATTGATCAGACCGATCCCTTTTCCAGGATCCTTTGGCTGGTTATGATGAGGATCCGTGAAATTTACCACTTCAAACCGGATCTCCCGGGGAAGAATCTTCAAATCCACTGTGATTGCCGGGATACGGTTTCCTTTTGATCCGTGTTTGAACGCATTCTCCACAAAGGGAATGAACAGCATGGGGGCAATCTCCTTCCCCCCTGGTGATCCGCTTACCTGAAAGCGGATGAATCCGGGGTCTTTATGCCTGATCCGCTGAAGCTCAATGAAATTGTTCAGATAATCCAGCTCTTTCTCGAGGGGGACTTTATCTGTGGTGGCTTCATAAATGAAATAGCGCATGATCTCGGAAAGCTTAACCACCGAGTCGGAAGCCTTGTCGGGGTCTTTCCTGATCAGGGTGTCGATGTTGTTCAGGGTGTTGAAAAGGAAATGGGGATTGACCTGACTGCGCAACAACGCCAATTCGCTTTTCCGGTTCTGGATCTCCAGTTCCGCCTTGTCCTGCTGCGACTGGATCCAGTAACGTGAAAGCTTGATCGCGGAGGCAAGCAGGATGACAAAACCCAGTGATATATAGATCATCAGCCCGGATCCGGAGAAATAGGTCATGCTCTCCTTCCAGTTGTCAAACTCGGAGTAGATCGCCGGATAAAGAATAAAGAAATTGATGGTCCATTCAATGAAGACCACGAGGGTAAAGGTGAGAATGAATGCAAGGATGAAGATCAGATACCTTTTCTTCAGCAGCATTTCAGGGATCAGGAAATAGATCAGGAAATAGGTGTAAAGGATATCAAGGGGGAGGGTGCCTAACAGCACTTCAAAGATCTCGAAGTAGTTGCTGTTTCTGTATCCATAGATAAATGTGAAGAAGCTGATGATAAACAGCCAGAACAGCACATGCAGCAAGGACCGGAGGAGTTTGTTTCGTAACATAGGCAGCAATGTTACAAAAATAGGTGTTTTGCATGAAAAAGTTTGGATCAACTTCGGGTTTCCATATATATACCCGGGAGATCGATCGAGTAATCCATTTTCCCTATTTTTGGTGTTCGTTTGAACAGGGTAACCTTTAGAAACAGATATGAAACAGTCCTTTGCTTGGAAATCGTTTGATCTGGTAAAACGATCTGACGATTATGTGATCTACCGGGGAGACTCCCCCTTGCTGACAACAGGTGGCCATGAAGTGGCCCATCCCAATGGACGGCTTCTGAAGCATCTTCTTACCGATCTGCTCCTGGCTTCTCCCGATGATCCGGTTGTTTCATTACAGCTCCTTGAGATCCAGCGTGATATCCTGGAGCAGGGGGATGATCCGGTGGAAAGGAAGATGAACGGGATCATTGCATCCGACCCTTTCATGGTGGTCAAAACAGGAGGAGGAGGTCCGAAAAAGAGCGGAGCCAAACCTCTCGGAGAGGAGGAGCTGAGTCTTTCGTTTTGGGTCTTCTCAGAACTCCTTGCCAATGTAAATGCCTTTTTCGAGGAGCGGATCAAACAGGATGACCTGACCGAGGAGGCAGAAACGCCTTTTGCTGACGTGATCAGGAAGGCCTATGCAGGTTGTACCGCGGAGCAGAAAAGCGCGGTTCTCTATCTTTTCGGGGAGCATGACCCCGGGCTTGTCCTGCCTCTTTTCCTTGTGATGAACCGGATATCTCCTGCCGAGTATGCAAAAGGGATGATCGCGTTGACAGGAGGGCATCCCAAGGATCATTCCTTTGCCTCCATCCAGAATGAATCGGCTGCTATCCGCGATTATATCCATGCCGCTGAATCAGCTCCGAATCCTTCGGAGGAACTTGAAAAGATGATCCGGCGCGGGGAGAGCAACCAGCTGGAGTTTAAATCCACCCTTCGATGGGACCTGCGCCAGGGGAAGACGGCTCAGTACATTGAGCGTGCCGTGCTGAAAACCATCTCAGCGTTCCTTAATTCAGACGGGGGAAGCCTTGTGATCGGTGTGAGGGATGACGGGTCGGTGGAAGGGATCGAGAGTGACAGGCTCCAGACCGATGACCGTTGGCTGCTCCATTTCTGGATGCTGATCCGCACCTGTTTCGGTCGCGATGTCACCCCATACATCCAAACACGGCTGGAGCAACTCGATGGAAAAACGGTTTGTCTGGTTGAATGTTCCAAAAGCCTTCATCCGGTCTTTTTACGCCAGCCCAATTTTGACGAAGAGTTCTACATCCGGATTGGTCCGGCCAGCAATGCCATGACCGTCAGCGAGGCTCTGAACTATATCCGGGATCATTTTACTGAAGCCTGATCACCAGGCAGTGGGGCCTGAATGGAAGGGGTCAGGCTGGAAAGGAGAACTATAAAAAGCGCCTCCCGTGAAGGGGGTGCCTATGGGTGTATAAGGGGTCCCCATAAAGGGCGAATACCCTTTGGTGTATCCGAAACCAGCCTGAATATGCACGTTGTCTGAGATCCTGTAATCGGCATTCAGGTAGATCCCGTAAGGTTCATTTTGAGTGTAGGGATTGTAAAAACGGCTGTTGTCGGTGATAGTGAACTCTTTAAACCCCGCCCCTGAAATGGTCAGTTTGTCGGTGACACGGTAACTTCCCTCGAGGTACAGGATGGCCCTGGTGAAGTTTGCATCGTATGTGGAAGAGCCTTCGGTGGAGAACCACGGCCGGTAGTCAAACAGGCTGGTGTTGGCAATGGCCAGTCCGCCCCTAACAGAGAACCTTGGGGAGACCCTGTAGGTCAGTGTGGGTGCAATATAGGTGGTGAGCCCGGATCCAAACCAGGAGGAGGTGGAAAACTGGGTGCCGATGGTCACATTGGTTTGCAGCCGTTTGGCAGGGATGGGGAGTGTAATTCCTGAATCAGGGCCGGCGGAAGGCGGTAGCGTATCAGTTGTCAGATCCTGTGCATGGAGAGAAAGGGTGGCAACAAGCAGCCAAGCGATGCAAACCGTTTTTTTCATACAGGAAGGGTTCCTGCAAAGATAGGATTTTTTCAGATGAAGACCATGTTGTCTTTTGCAGTGATCTTTTCGCAGTATTTGCAACGGAGTTTCAACTCTTTTTTATCAATCACGTTGAAAAAGGTCTCCATCTCTTCGTGGTTTGTAATGCAGTTGGGATTGAAGCACTTCACGATCTTTTCGACTTTATCGGGGATCTTGACCTGCTTTTTCTCCGTGACGTTGAAATCGCGAATCACAATCAGGGTGGCGGAGGGGGCGACCAATGCGATCTTGTTGATCTCTTCGGGGACAAAAAACCGGTTGCTCACCTTGATGATCCCCTTTTTCCCCATCTTCTGGCTTTCGAGGTTGGTTGCCAGCAGCAACTGGTTGGGATATTCGGTCAGGTTCAGGATTCGGATCACCTGAAACACGCTTTGAGAGGGGATATGATCAATCACGGTTCCATTCTCGATAGCTGAAACCTTTAACTCTTTCCTGATTTCTTTCTGGGCCATTGGGATGGTCTGTTTGATTATGCTACGACACCTAAGATGGAAGCCAGCAGGGCCTGGCGGACGAAGACCCCGTTGAGGGCCTGAGTGAAATAGTAAGCCATTGGGTTTGAATCCACGTCGATGGCAATTTCATTCACCCTTGGGAGGGGGTGAAGAATCTTCAGATTCTCTTTGGCCTGATCCAGCATCTGCTTCCTGAGGACATATGAATTCTTGACTTTCTCATAATCGATCGGATCGGAGAACCGCTCCTTCTGGATCCGTGTCATGTAGATGATATCCGCTTTTGGCACCACCTCCTGCAGATCGGTGTATTGATAATATGATAGTTTTTTGTCCTTAATATGCATTTTTACCGAGCTGGGAAGTTTCAGCGCTTCCGGGGATACCAGGTGAAAAGTTGTATTGTAGTTGCAGAAGGCCATCACCAGCGAATGCACCGTCCTGCCGTATTTCAGGTCACCGACAAACGCGATTTCGAGGTTATCAAGCCGCCCTTGTGTTTTCCGGATGGAATAGAGGTCCAGCAGGGTTTGGGTAGGGTGCTGGTTGGCTCCGTCGCCTGCATTGATGATCGGTACGGAGGCTACTTCACTGGCAAACCGGGCGCTCCCTTCCCTGGGATGACGCATGATAATGATATCGCTATAGTTGCTGATGGTACGGATGGTGTCTCTCAGCGATTCCCCTTTTTGCAGGCTGGTGCTGGCTGGTTCGGAGAAGCCGATCAGTTGGGCGCCGAGACGTGAGGCCGCTGACTCGAAGCTTAGCCGGGTACGTGTGGATGGCTCAAAAAAGAGGGTGGCTACCACAAACTCCTCCAGGATCCGCTGTGTCGGCTGCCGCTCAAAATCTTCGGCCAGGTCCAGGATCCTGATGTGCTCCTCAGGGGTGAAATCTGTAATTGATATCAGGCTTTTGTTTTTCATTGACATACGGTTGAACCGAACAAATATAAAAAAGGCCGTTGAGAAACGGCCTTTTATGTTAGTTACTTTTCACAAGTTCGTGTCACTTTTTCTTCTTCAATTTGAATTTCTTGATAAAGTCGCCGAGTATGAGATCCAGGTTGGGTTGTCCGATCTCCTGGAGGTCATAATAGACACGGGTATTCGGCTTTTTGATCTTGATCAGCCGGTTGAGGTCAATCGGAGTGGCGATGACCACCGCGTCGCATTTGGCTTTGTTGATGGAGGCTTCCAGGTCTTTGACCTGCTGATCGCCGTAGCCCATAGCCGGGAGCAGTTGTCCGATGTTCGGGTAGATCCTGAAGGTTTCAGCTAATTTCCCTACAACAAAGGGGCGGGGATCCACCAGTTCGGCAGCACCATATTTCTCCGCTGCCACCACACCGGCTCCGATCTTCATCTCCCCGTGTGTGAGGGTGGGGCCATCTTCGATGACCAGCACCTTCTTCCCTTTGATCAGTTCAATGTCATCCACACTGATGGGGGAAGCGGCATCCACGACGATCGCGTTCGGATTCACCTTACGGATGTTGTCGCGAACCGTCTTGATGTTCTCCGGATAGGCGGAGTCGATCTTGTTCAGGACCACCACATCGGCAATTCTCAGGTTCACCTCTCCGGGATAATAACTCAGTTCTGCCCCGGGGCGGTGGGGATCGGCCACCGTCACCATCAGGTCGGGTTTATAGAAGGGGAAATCGTTGTTTCCGCCATCCCAAAGGATCACATCACATCCGCCGGGGTCTTTTTCCGCGGCGCGCAGGATCGCTTCGTAATCCACACCGGCATAGATAACGTTTCCACGAACCACGTGAGGTTCATACTCCTCCATCTCTTCGATGGTGCATTTGTGTTTGGCCAGATCCTGAATGGTGGCGAAGCGCTGTACCTTCTGGGCAACCAGGTTGCCGTATGGCATCGGGTGCCGGATAGCTACCACCTTCAACCCTTTTGCCATGAGGATCTCAATGATCCTGCGGGATGTCTGGCTTTTCCCGCAGCCTGTCCGGGTAGCACCCACGGCAATCACCGGCTTGGTGCTTTTGATCATGGTGTCTTTGGGCCCGAGCAGGAGGAAATCTGCTCCGGCGGCATTGACCATGGCACTGATATTCATCACATGATGGTAGGGGACATCGCTGTATGCAAAATTGCAGATGTCGACCTTGAATTTCTGGATCAGCTTGGGCAGCTCTGCCTGGGCATAGATGGGGATTCCCTTAGGATAGAGTTTTCCGGCAAGCTCGGCCGGGTACTTTCGCCCATCGATGTCGGGTATCTGTGCGGCAGTGAAGGCAACAACATTGAAATCGGGATTGTTCCGGTAGTAGGTGTTGAAGTTATGGAAGTCCCTTCCTGCAGCGCCAATGATAATGACGTTCTTTTTCATTAAAACCTCGCTTTTTTAAATAATGAGTGACTGTATATAATTTGCAAACCTAACTCTTTTTGACAAATTCCCCAAACGCACATGTTAAAATCAATGAACTCTTTACCTTTGCAGCACAACAACAGGATATGATCGAAGAGAGAATCAAATCGCATTGCGTGGCTGCCGTCAGGGAACTCTATGGGCAGGAAATATCGCCCGAAAGCATTGGTTTTGAACGGACAAAGAGGGAGATAGAGGGTGATTTCACGGTGATCGTATTTCCGCTGGCAAAGTTATCCAGGAGGTCGCCTGAAGTTACCGCAACTGAAATTGGTGACTATCTGAAAGAGCATGAACCGGAGATTTTAGACTATCATGTGATCAAAGGGTTTCTGAACCTTATCCTGACAGAGGGGTTCTGGCTCAATTTCCTGGAGGGAGAGGCCCGGAAGTCGGATTTTGGCAGGTTTCCAGATCGGAACTCAGCTCCCGTCGTTGTGGAGTTTTCCTCCCCCAATACAAACAAACCCCTCCATCTGGGCCATATCCGGAACAACCTTCTTGGCGACAGCATTGCCAGGATCCTGGCAGCAAACGGTTATGGGGTGCGTAAGGTCAACCTGGTCAACGACCGGGGGATCCATATCTGCAAATCCATGGTGGCGTACCTGAAATGGGGCGGCGGCGAGACTCCCGCTTCCTCCGGGATCAAAGGAGACCATCTTGTCGGGAGATTTTATGTTCTTTTTGAAAGGCATTACAGGGAGGAGATCCGTGAGCGGATCGCTTCAGGTTTGACGGAGGAGGCGGCGGCAAAAGGGGCCGGTCTGATCCGGGAAGCACAGGAGATGCTCCGGTTGTGGGAGGCCCGGGATCCGGAAACGATCCGGCTGTGGCAAACCATGAATGGCTGGACTTACGAGGGCTTTGACAGGACTTACGAACGCCTGGGCGTGACGTTCGACCGGATCTATTACGAGAGTGAGACCTACCTGCTGGGAAAAGAACTGGTGAAAGAGGGAGTGAAGAAAGGGGTGTTTTTCAGGAAAGATGACGGAAGTGTCTGGGTGGACCTGACCGGGGATGGGTTGGATGAGAAACTCCTGCTCCGTGCCGATGGCACATCGGTTTACATTACACAGGATCTGGGTACGGCAGAACAGCGGTTTGAGGAATACCATCCTTCACGGATGATCTATGTGGTTGGCAATGAGCAGATCTATCATTTTGATGTGCTGAAGCGTGTGTTAATGATGCTTGGTAAACCATCTGCAGAGGCCATTTACCATCTCTCTTATGGGATGGTGGAGCTCCCGGAGGGGAAGATGAAATCGAGGGAGGGGAGTGTGGTGGATGCCGATGACCTGATGGATGAGATGCGGCGAACGGCGGAAGAGATCACACGCGAGCTTGGTAAGGCAAACGATTTCCCGGAGGATGAAGCCCGTTCCCTTTTTGAGATCATCGGAATGGGTGCCCTCCACTATTTTATCCTGAAGGTGGACCCGAAGAAGAACATGCTGTTTGATCCCAGGGAATCCATCGATTTTAACGGGAATACCGGCCCGTTTATCCAGTATACGTATGCGAGGATCCAATCGCTGCTAAGAAAGGCCACGGATGCTGGATACCATCCCGAGGGCCCGGGATCTTCGCTGCGCTTCGAGATACCAGATACCGGTAATGCAAAATACGAAAGTCAGAATCCAGAACCCGAAACCCGAAACCTGAAACCTGAAACCCGAAACCTTCTTCCACAGGAACGCGAAGTTGTCAGCCTTCTGTACCAGTACCCTTCCACTGTGGCGCAGGCGGGTGAGGAGCTGAGCCCGGCATTGGTTGCGAACTACCTTTTCGATCTTGCCAGGGAGTTCAACCAGTTTTACCAGGAGATCCCTGTTTTGCGGGAAGAGGATGACCTCAAGGTGGCATTCCGGCTGATGCTATCTGCCGTCGCCGGGGAGGTGATCCGGAAAGGGATGGGATTGCTGGGAATTGTGGTACCTGATAGGATGTAACAGCCGGCAGTAGGTTGTAGGGTCAAGGCATGCCTTGACCCACATTTTTAGAAAAAAAAGAGCGGCTCAAACAAGCCGCTCTTTTTCGTTTATGTAGGGTCAAGGCACGCCTTGTCACTACTTCTTGATGAATTTCATGTTAGAGGTTCCCTGTGCAGTGGTGACACGGAGGAAATAGATCCCACTGGCGAGGTTACTGACATCCAGTTTTGTATCAGCACCCATGTAAACTACCTTTCCGCTGAAATCGGTGATCTGGACCGCGGTGATGGTGTTGTCGGACTGGATGGTGATGAAGTTCTGGGCAGGATTCGGATAAACCATAACGCTGGTTTTTGAATTCTCGTCAATCCCTACGCCAGCTACAACCAGTTCCACGGGAACATCGAGGCTCGGGGTCACCGGGTCGTTGCTTTGGAAACGGATGTAAGCGTTGTAAAGGCCCGGATCCAGTTCAGTGGCATCATAGCCGACATCAATGTCTTCGCTGACCAGCGGAGGCAGGGTGCCAGACATCGGGTCGATAGAGAGCCACTGGAAGATCGGATCTCCCGAGAGGTTGGCGCGGATATTCCAGTTGTACATCAGGGAAGGATTGCTTCCGAGGTGTGTCCAACCCACGCCGGTGCTCAGGAAGTCACCATTGGTGTTGTAGTTGGCTCCGTCGTCGGTTCCGGGGATGTAGATAGAAGCAGTGGTTTGGGTGAACTCATACCCAACCCAGAGATCTTCACCGGTGACCATGACAGGCGTTGTGAGGGTGACCGTATACCAGGAGGCTCCCGGAGGTGTGAAGGCCTGTTCGTATAGAAGCATTCCGGGTGCAAAGGCATCACCCATACCGTAAATCTTCAGGTTCATCTCATTGCTTCCGGAGGTGTTCAGGTCGTTGATGTAAACTTCAACGGAAACCAGTTCCATACCGGCATAGGGCAGGGTCATGGCGCCAGGGAAACGGGCGGCTACCGTTACCGTGACAGGGACAGTGTTCCAGCCAATGGCGCTGGCATTGTCTCCGTCATAGTGCAGGACTGCGGTGGGATCGGTTAAAGGATCTCCGCCTGGAACAGGGGTTGGATCAGCCGAAACACCGGCAACCGGGTTTTTAATGGAGTAGCTGCTGGTTGCTCCCGGTGTTATAGGAGTGGAAACAATAGCGTCAATGTCATAGACAATGTTCGCATTCCAGTTCAGATCTGATTCTCCCGTGTTCTGAACGTTCAGCATATCGCCGGCGGTTCCGCCTGCTACCACCCAGTTGCTGAGCATATCAGGAGTAACGGTGATCTCGGGATCGCCGCCTCCACCCGTCTGGGTGTAATTCACGTCATCAAAATAATATTTTGGGTTGTCTGATCCCTGGGCTCCGGCAAAGAAGTCCACACCGCCAAGCTGATTGGTTCCGGTGGTGCCGCTGGCCTGGTAACTGAAGGGCCATTCATAGACTTCCGTGCCGTCAATGTAAAGGATACAGTTGTCGGCATCGATGTCGATGAGGTGTTTTACTTCAAACCAGGTGTCTTTCGGGTAGTTGCCGTTGATGGTGGCGCCGCCGACTTCAAGGTCAAAGGTGCCGTCGGTGTTCAGGTAGCACTCCATGGCCCATTCGTTGCCTGGTGCTTCAAAGTGCTGGATATTATAATATCCGGCATAGTTGGTTTCAATGTACATCCACCACGACAGCTCAAACTGACCGGAAGTTTTGTTTCCCAGTTTCAGGATAAGGTCGGTGGCTGAACCTGTCTCGTCAACAAGTGCTGATTTGGATGGAGAAGAGGCAAAGTCATCTACCACCATAGCGTCCTGGCCGGTTCCCGGAAGGTTTTCCCAGGTGGCATACCAGGTGGGGTTTGTTTCAGCGAGGTAATCCCCAACTGAATAAGCTTCCATGTCATCTTCGAAAAGGACGGTCTGGGCAAAAGATCCAGCTCCCATGAAAAAGATGGCAAGTAACAAAAGATAAACTTTTTTCATAAGGCACAATTTTTAATGAATAATTACTATTTGGTTTGCTGAATAATTCCAAGTTATTCCCAACAAATTTACAAAGTTTTTAAAAGGAACTCCTTTTTTTTCGACAAATTCATGAGATTTTTTTAAAAAATGATCAGGGATATACAATGGAAAGAATGGTGAGATGGTAAGATCCTGCCTCTCCTCCGATCTTGAACAGCGCATAGGGAGTGAATGCATTTCCTTGAGAATCAATATTGCAGTCGCCACTGGCACCCACGTAATCCACTCCGTTATTCCGGCAGGCAAACTGCATGGATTTCCATCCAAGTGTAGGCATCACGGGAGGATCTCCGGGTTTGCCATGGGATACATCCCGGATCAGGTCTCTCACCTGTTCCCTGAAAGCACTCATGTCGCTTGGGTCGGTCTCCGCGAGTGTTTTTTCAATGGCCATGGCAAACAGATATCCGATATCGTAGAATTGTGCATTGTATGAATACACCTCCTGATGGTAGCGGTCCATCAGTTCAGCCTGAAAACACTGATAGGGTCCAGAAGCCGTATCGGCAGAGGGCATGGCTCCGAAGTTCTTTGGATGCCCATTGACTTCACCGATCATGATGTCAACCGGTGCAAGCAGGAGCGCGGATGAAAAAAGCCCGTCTGAAAGGATAAATGTCGTGTTTTCAATCCCATCAGCACCCAGCCCGGATAACCGTGTGAGGAATTCAGTATAAATTTCGGGATTTAGCATGGAGATGAAAATGGCTTCCGGGTTGCCTGAGAGGAGCTGGTCCAGTTTGGCGGTATAATCCGGGTCATTTTCGAGAAATTGGACCGTGGCAGAGACTCCCCCTTCAAATGCTTCCTGGAAGGCAGATGCGAGATTTCCTGAGTAGAGGTCTCCTCCCTCCGTCGCGATGGCTACTGTGTTGAGGCCGTATAGTGTGGCTTGCCTGGTCAGCACGATTGCTTCAAATTCGTCGGGTGGGCAGAGCCTGGAAAAGTAAGGCGAGATTCCGCTGAGGGTTCCGCTGGTGGCTGAACCCGAAAGCACCGGATATCCTCCGGGAATGGCGACCTGCTCCACCACCCCTTTGGTGGATGAAGAGAAAGAGGTGATGAACCCGACAAGGTTTTCCGCTGAGGCAACGATCGTACTGGCTGCTTCAGCTGCGGCCGTTTCCCGGTTGGCCCCCTCGGAACTCCTGACCATCAGTTCGATCCTGTATCCGGGACCGACGCCTCCTGCTTCGTTGATCTCATCGATCGCGGTCCGGAGCGCTTTTTCCCGCTGGGGACCCTTGTCCTGGTCCATCGGAAGGATGACTCCGAGCGTAAACGTTGGGACCGGTTCAATTTGGGCTTGCTTGTCTTTTTTGCATGCAGTGAAGCTGACCAAAGCCGTCAGGCAGATCATGACAAGGGTAAGTGAGAGTGTCCTCATATGGTTTAGATTTAATCTGTAAATATATGAAATTATCTGGAAAG
>Ga0163209_1000297_pt1 | contig 21119 bp, 16 predicted proteins | sample Kivu_160m_FD_113538 | JGI IMG/M metagenome (GOLD analysis project Ga0163209, IMG submission 113538) | Freshwater microbial communities from Lake Kivu, Western Province, Rwanda to study Microbial Dark Matter (Phase II) - Kivu_160m | ecosystem: Environmental > Aquatic > Freshwater > Lake ...
AATATAGGCACTGTACATTATCGATTGGTATAATTGTTGGGGGCAGGTCACCCTTTACTTGGGCAAGGCGCTTACAGTCAATGGCGCATTTATTTTCCCCGACCTGCAAACCGGAAGGTGCCGAGCTCCTGCACTATGGCTAGATAGTGACCGTTCAGGTCATGATTCCAACCTCCGCCGGGCTTCGGGTAGCCAACTTGAAATAGCGTAATCAATCATTTAGCACTTCTCGATTTTAACCGATGGGGCTTAGTGTGGTTGCTGTATGAATTGCCGCTGTCCCGATAATGATTGTAGGGAAGAACCCTTGAATTTACAATTTTACTTCATTACAATGATATTGTTATACTTCTAGACACAAAAAATGAGTACGATTGTTGAGAAAATACGCGTAGAATCTCGTTCCTCAAAACCGATCTACCAGCAGATAGTTGAGCGAATTCAGCATCTTGTTGTTACAGAACAGATAAGGGCAGGAGAACACTTGCCTTCGGTCAGGCATTTAGGATTTCTTTTGGATGTTAGTCCAAATACTGTAGCCCGAGCTTATCTGGAACTGGAGAGGAAAAGGATAGTCGTAGCAAAGCGCGGGGGTGGCACAATCATCAATGCCGGTAGAGATGCTCAAACCATTAAAGAAATTCGACACAGGAGTCTTCTAGACACTGTCAATGAGGATATCATCAAGATGCTAAGCCAGGGTTATGATCCAGAGGAACTGGAAGCGGCGTTCTACACAAACATTGAGCGTTGGCGTGAGGAAAGACATGTTTCCATTGAAGCGTCAGACACATCGCAATCCGTCACAGAACGCAGTAAACTGATACGTATCGTAGGTAGCCATGACATAGCTCTAAATATTCTTGTAACGCTATTCAAACAGCATGAAAAAGATACACAGGTAGAACTGACCAATGTAGGTAGCCTGGGAGGTCTCATTGCTCTCGAAGAGGAGAAGGCCGATCTAGCCGGCACACATTTGCTAGATGAAGAGACGGGTGAATACAACATTCCATTCATTAAACGGATATTGCCCGGGCGTGAAGTTGCAGTAGTGAATTTGGTCCACCGTATTCAAGGGCTGATGTTTGCTGCAGGTAATCCCAAAAACATAAAAGGTTTATCCGACCTGCGTCGGCCACATATTTCCTTTATCAACCGCCAGAAGGGCTCTGGCACAAGGGTATTGTTAGACATTCAACTTAAACGTGATGGTATCGATTCTCGTGACATACGAGGATATGATGTTGAAGTGGATACTCACCTTGCGGTCGCCTCTGCCATTGCTCGGGAGGAAGCCGACACAGGCCTAGGCATAGAGGCAGCCGCACGAAGTTGCAAGCTCGATTTTTTACCTCTATTCCGTGAAAGTTATGACCTGGTTATTCCTGGGCATATTTATCGGAGCGATCTGGTGACTCCTCTACTAAGTATGTTAAGCAGCAAAGGATTCACGAGGATTGTCAATAAAGTGGATGGCTACGATACATCGCAGACAGGCACAACTACTTTTATAAGTTAGAGAACCGCGTATCAAGCCAAGCTGGCCTCTGATCTTCTTGCTCCACTTGAGCTGGTATATCTTGTCATATACCTCTCTTATAACTCTACTTCTTCTATCCCGTATATCACCAAATTTCTCACATGGTCATATAGTCATATTGACACGGCTAAAAGATTATTGTATATTTGTACCAATACATTATTACAAGCCTCGAAATAGTGTAGAACTACCTTATGAATGGCAAAAAAGGAGGGAAAATGCAAGTAACACGTCGGCAATTCTTGAAAGGTTCAACCTCCGCCATAGCTGGAGGTTTGGCACTCTCGGCTCTCGGTATTGATGTCAAACCAGCGCAAGCCGCTGCTATTGACATGGAGAAAATGAACAAACTACGGAGCGCAACTCAAACCACATCAATCTGTTGTTATTGTTCTGTCGGGTGTGGTTTGATTTGCAGCACGGATGAGAAAGGAACAGTCTTCAACATTGAGGGAGACCCTGACCATCCGATAAGTGAGGGTACGCTTTGTCCCAAGGGGTCAAACATAATGCAAACCACGGCGGCTAACAAGTATCGCCTCACGGACGTGCTGTATCGTGCTCCTTACAGCGATAAATGGGAGAAGAAGGATTGGAATTGGGCAATTACCAGAATCGCAGAGAAGATTAAAGCTGTGCGCGATGCCGACTTTATCAAGACCAACAATCAGGGAAAGACGGTAAATCGAGTTGATTCAATAGCCCTCCACGGAAGCTCCAATGTAAACAATGAGGAATGCTTCATGATGGCTTCCATGGCAAGGGCTTTGGGCTTGGTGTACATCGACCACCAAGCCCGCGTCTGACATGGCCCGACTGTACCGGCTCTGGCAGAGTCGTTCGGACGTGGCGCAATGACCAATCACTGGATTGACTTAAAAAACAGCGATGTCTTCCTTATCCAGGGGAGCAACGCCGCTGAAAATCATCCCATATCCTTTAAGTGGATAATGAGAGCTAAGGAAAGAGGTGCCAAGATAATCCATGTTGACCCAAGGTTTACCAGGACGTCGTCCAAAGCGGATATCTATGCCCGTCTGCGGTCAGGCACCGATATCGCCTTCCTTGGGGGGATGATCAAATACATCATTGATAACAACAAATATTTCAGAGACTACGTCGTAAATTATACCAACGCTGCCTATATTGTGGTAGATTCATTCAATTTCAAAGATGGACTTTTCTCGGGCTACGATGCTGCTGGGCGAAAATACGATAAGTCCACATGGGCATTCCAGAAGAATCCTGACGGTACGCCTAAAACAGACCCCACTCTTCAGGACCCCCAATGTGTCTTCCAGCTCCTTAAAAAGCACTATTCTCGTTACGATCTGGATATGGTTTCTAATATCACCGGAACGCCAAAGGATGATCTGCTGACGGTTTATGAGACCTATTCGTCTACCGGTGTAAGGGATAGAGCCGGAACCATTATGTATGCACTGGGACAAACCCACCATACTACTGCAGTGCAGAATATCAGAACTATGTGCATTGTCCAACTCCTACTGGGTAATATAGGTATATGTGGCGGCGGGGTTAATGCTTTGAGAGGTGAACCAAATGTTCAGGGTTCCACCGATTTCGCGCTTCTGTATCATTACTTACCGGGATATCTGGCAGCTCCTAAGGCTTCACAGACCACGCTCGCTGAATATCTTACAGCTAACACCCCTACAACCAAGGTAGCCAATTCGATCAACTGGTGGCAGAACTATCCTAAATATATTGTAAGCCTTCTTAAGTTATGGTTTGGCGCAGACGGTAACGCATCCAATGACTTCGGATACTCATGGTTACCCAAGCTCGATGATACCCAAAATGCTGCTTCTTTAAACATGATAGACAACATGTATTACGGAAAAGTTAAAGGATGGATTACCGCCGGCACCGACCCCACCGTTAGTATGCCCAACGCTAACAAGCTTCGTCTGGCAATGAAAAACCTTGACTGGCTGGTGCATGCAAACATCTTCGATAATGAGACCGCCTCGTTCTGGAAGGGTCCGGGTATGGACCCGGGTAAAATTAAGACAGAGGTCTTTCTGCTACCTGCGGCGGCATCTGTGGAGAAAGATGGAAGCCAGAGCAACAGCGGCCGTTTGATGCAATGGAATTTCCGCGCGGCGTCTCCCCCTGGCGACGCTATCCCCGTGGGTGATATTTTCTATCGCATTATGGCCAAGGTTCAAGAGTTGTACCATAGTCAGGGTGGTACAGTTGCAGAGCCTATATTGAACCTCAAATGGGATTATGCAGACGGTAATGACTGGAATGCCCTTAAGACCGCCAAGTCTATAAATGGCTATTTTCTCGAAGACAAAACCATAGGGACAACGACATACAAAAAAGGTGAGTTGGTTCCCGGTTTCCCCAACCTCCAGTCTGATGGAACGACATCATGCGGAATGTGGGTATTCTGCGGAGCCTTTTCCAAGGATGGTACCAATCTAATGACCAGGAGGGGCAAGGATGACCCGACAGGGCTCGGGCTGTACCCGAACTGGTCCTATGCGTGGCCGATGAATCGACGGGTCATATACAATCGAGCTTCAGTAGACCCTGACGGTAATCCTTGGAATCCAGCCAAGCCACTGGTCAAATGGGTGGATGGTAAATGGGTGGGTGACGTTATAGATGGTGGAGGTGCTCCTGTGAATCAAAGCGGTGGCAAGCTCCCATTCATCATGAAGCCTGATGGAGTTTCTTCCCTGTTCGGTCCCGGACTGGGTGATGGTCCTTTTCCCGAGCATTATGAGCCACTCGAAGGCCCGTTCACACAGAACCTTATGTCTCCTCAACACAATAGCCCCATCATCAAGATTTTCTCCGGGGAGATGGATAAATATGCCAATGCCGACCCCAAATATCCGATTGTCATGACCACCTACTCCTGCACCGAACACTGGTGCAGCGGGGCAATTACGAGATGGCAATCCTACCTCGTTGAGATGATGCCGGAAGCTTATGTGGAGATGAGCGAGGAGTTGGCGGCGGAAAAAGGTATAGAAAATGGTGAGAGGGTGGTTGTTGAATCTATCCGTGGCTCTGTCAAATGCGTTGCTACAGTCACTAAGCGGTTTAAACCATTGACATGCGGGGGCAAGCAAGTTCATCTGGTGGGGTCGACCTTCAACTATGGTTGGCTCTTTCCCGAAAACTGCGGGGACACCATCAACCTGCTTACACCCAACGTCGGAGACGGGAATTCGATGACACCTGAATACAAGGCATTTATGGTCAATATTAAGAAAGCCTAGGGAGCTGAATAAAGAAATCGCATTGCGTGTCCTGTTTCTAATAAGAAAGGCAGCCTTATAGATATATTTAGAGGTGCTCTATTAATGAATGAGGTTCTATCAGACGAAATTAATAGATTGGAAAAGGCATTCGAGAGTATTGAAGAGGAAACACCTTTCTTAAAATCAATTGTGAAGGCATTTAGGGAGGTCATGATCAGTAGAATGGTCCTCAAGGCAAAACTTCCTGAGTGCCCCGCTATCCATATCTCGCCACCGGATTGTACCAGGCTTTCTGATGGGTATCCATGGCTGACAGAAGAGAATATCATATCCTTTGTTGATTCCTGGGGGGATAATGTGAAATCAACCGTGAGGCCATTGCTAAAAGCCTTTCCCAGCATTAGATTGGAGATACTACGATCGGAAGATGCATTCGAGAGAGGATCTATAGACCTGAAGCACTGCATCAGCGCTATCGTGGAGGGCAGGGAAGAAGATATCACCAGAATAGCCAACCAGCTTGGCTTCAACCCCATCGTGTTGAAGTTCATACTGAGTCAAATACTTAAACCATTCATCGAAAAGAGAACGGAAGAGTTGCGGCCACTTATAAGAGATTTGCCATGGTACCAAGGTTATTGCCCTATATGCGGCGCATTTCCGGAACTGAGTTTCCTTAAGGGTGAAGAGGGTCAGCGATGGTTGAGATGTTCTCTTTGTGGCTATGATTGGAGATTTGACAGGATGTCTTGCCCCTATTGCGGAGAAAAGAACGAGAGCAAAGAATTCATATCCGTCGATGGTTCTGAACATAAATGGATAGAGCTCTGTCCTGATTGCCATAGATACATAGTTGGAATCGACCTAAGAAAACAAAAAGGGTTAACCGAAGATGTAGCTGCTATAAGCATGGTACATTTGGACGTTATTGCGCAACGGAGGGGCTTTCTCCCGACAGCTGAATGTGCCTGGAATATGGTACCTCCGAATAACTAGCTCCGGCTTCCGAAGCAGGTTCGCAATTTAATAGTATCATTCCAGTCTAAATAGGTAAACGATAACCAAAGGATAAAATGGTGGACATCAAAAATGATCTTGCGTGTGGAATATCTCCCGTCGAGCGGGTAGGCCCATACACCAGGGAAGAATTCCTCAACCGTGTTATTTCCTTTCATAGCTATGCAGCTCCCGGAGTGATTGTCGGTGGTATAATGGTCGACTTAGCCATGAAACAAATGCCGAAATCAGTCCTGTACGACGTTATTTGCGAAACACACTCCTGTTTACCAGATTCGGTTCAACTTCTAACTCCATGTACTGTTGGGAATGGCTGGCTTAAAATAATCAATCTGGGACGTTATGCCGTAAGCTTATACGATAAGCACAATGGCAATGGCGTACGTGTCTATCTCGACCCAAAAAAACTGCAGGATTATGATGAAATTCAAGCTTGGCTCCTGAAGCTCAAGCCCAAACACGGGCAAGATACAGATCGACTACAGAAACAGATTTGGGATGCGGGACAAGATATATACACCATTCATGCTGTGCAGGTGAAATCTTCGTATTTGACCAAACGCTCTAAGGGCACTATCGGTCTCTGCAGCGTATGCGGTGAAGCTTATCCAATTAGGGATGGCGCGATTTGCCTCGGGTGTCAGGGGGAATCTCCATATGATGCCTTCTTGCCATCCAGGAGCTGAAGGATTGACTACTAAAACGAAGGAATTCTCTGTATTTCGAGTAACTGAGCATGGCAAGAACGAGGTCGATAGTATAGTTGTAAGTGAATTCCCGCTCACTGTTATCTTAGATAATCAGGAATTAGTGACTTTGCTTTGCTCTCCTACAAATCTAGAGTACTTGGCTATTGGATTTCTATTTACTGCGGGATTTATCAACGGCAAGGAAGAAATCAAGAAGATAACAGTCGATGAACAGCGGGGTGTTGTTCGAATAGCAAGAAATAAAGGCACAGAGTTTGCTAATGAGCTTTTATTTAAGCGGTTGATAACTTCAGCATGTGGAAGAGGCGCTGCCTTTTATAGCGCCGCTGATACTCGTCACCTGACAAAGGTAGAATCTCAAGCGAGAATATCAGCTAACGAAATCTTCTCCCTGGTAGATGAGTTCAATCAGCATTCCATGTTATTCAAGGAAACCGGTGGTGTTCATGGTGCCGCTTTGACCGATACTAAAAGTATACTGGTTTTCAGCGATGACCTAGGCAGGTATAATGCCATTGATAAAGTCTTCGGTGAGTGTATCCTGGAAGGAATACCAACAGAAGGCCGAGTAATAATCACGAGCGGAAGAACCCCCTCAGAGATGATACTCAAAGTGGCTAAGGGAAATGTACCCATATTAATCTCTGTAGGTGCGACTACCGACTTAGGTATAAGGTTAGCCAATGATTTAGGGGTGACTCTTATCGGCTTTGTCAGAGGAAAGGAAATGACTGTTTACACCAATGATTGGCGAGTAGCAGGTGATTTAGAGTATGGATGCTACCTGAGGAAAAATTAACTTGTAAGAAAATTTGGAGATGCCTTTATGAAGAAGATCGCACAGCGTCAGTTCTATTTACTGCTTGAGACGCTAATATTATAGTATTACAAAATACTACAATTATTGTTGGGCAGTTGAATCGATGGTAGAAAACGAACAGAACAACAAGATTTCACTTCTCATTGACGGCAAGCAAGTTAGCGTAGATAGTGGAGCTACTGTTCTTGAAGCAGCACGGGAAGCAGGGATTTATATTCCTACACTTTGCTATCATCACAGCTTGAAACCTTATGGTGGATGTCGACTGTGTATTGTTGAAATTGAAGGACTTCGTGGGTTTCACAGTTCATGCACTACCCCTGTACTGGAGGGAATGATCGTCAGAACCAATACAGAACAGCTTCAGGAGCTAAGAAAAGGTATATTTGAGTTGATTGTAGCTGAACATCCCATGGCTTGCCTCACATGTGCCAAGAATCAGCGTTGTGAATTGCAGAGCGTAGCTGCACATATAGGTCTTCAAGATTTCACAATAACCAGTCAAGGGCGCAATCTCCCAATACTGACTGATTCTCCTTTCTTTGATAGAGATTATAATTTATGCATTCTTTGTGGCAGGTGCGTCAGGGTATGCCAAGAAATACGCGGGGTTGGTGCGATAGCGTGGACATATCGTGGTAGCCAGACGTTGCCAGGTACGGCTTTCAATAGACCGATTTTGGATTCGGGCTGCCAGTCATGTGGGGCATGTGTAGATATTTGTCCGACCGGTGCCCTGATGGAACGTGCCAACAAACGGGCAGGACCCGGTGAAAAGGTAGTTAGAACAACCTGTCCCTACTGCGGAGTAGGCTGCCAGCTAGATATTGAAACTAAAGATAATAAAATAATACGGGTCGTTGCTCCTGCTGATATAGCTCCAAATCATGGACAGGCCTGTGTTAAAGGACGATTCGGCATCGCCGAATTTGTAAACAGCCCTGATCGTCTCAAGACACCCCTGATTAGGAAAGGCGGCAAACTCGTTGAAGCTAGTTGGGATGAGGCATTGCAACTAGTAGCGAATAAACTTGATGGTTATAGAGGAGATCAATTTGCCTGCATTTCTTCTGCCAGAGCTACAAATGAAGATAACTACATTGCGCAAAAATTTACCCGCGTTGTAATGCACACCAATAACATAGACCATTGCGCACGCGTCTGACATTCTCCTACGGTGGCCGGTCTGGCCGCCAGCTTCGGGAGCGGCGCCATGACTAATTCCATTGGTGAAATTCAAGGTTCCAAATGTATACTGCTAATAGGCAGTAATACTACATCAGCCCACCCTGTCATCTCTCTTGAAATAATGAGAGCTGTTGAGAACGGGGCTAAGCTTATAGTTATAAATCCCATGGAGATCTCCCTTGTTAATAACTCCTACAGATGGCTACAACTTAATATAGGCACCGATGTAGCACTTCTTAATGGTATAGCAAAGGTCATTATAGATGAAGATCTTGCGGATATAAAATTTGTTAATTCATGCTGTGAAAATTTCAATGAGTTTAAAGAATCCCTAAAAGGTTACTCACTAAATTATGTATCTTCAATTACTGGAATAGCCCCTGATGACATTGTTGAAGTAGCACGTACCTATGCTAGTATTCAGCCTGCCTCCATTATTTATTGTCTGGGCATAACTGAACACACACATGGTACGGATAATGTTCTTGCCATCGCCAATCTTGCTATGCTAACAGGAAATATAGGTAAGCCGTCTACAGGAGTTAATCCTCTCCGCGGTCAGAACAATGTGCAGGGTGCCTGTGACATGGGGTGCCTTCCCAATACTTACACCGGTTATCAACAAGTAAATGATCCCAACTTACAAAAGAAGTTTGAATTATTGTGGGCAGAAAGACTCAGTCCGATACCCGGCTTAGCCATGACAGAAATGCTAAATCTGCCAGATGAAAGGAAACTGAAGGCTCTTTATATTATAGGAGAAAATCCTGTATTAAGTGAGCCTGATATTACGCATGTAATAGCGGCATTAAAGGAAATCGAGTTTCTAATTGTCGAGGATATTTTTCTTACGGAGACAGCTCAACTGGCTCATGTGGTTCTCCCCGCGGCAAGTTTTGCTGAAGAAGACGGTACTTTTACTAATACAGAACGCCGAGTCCAACGCGTAAGAAAAATTATCGAGCCTGTGGGGAACTCTAAACCTAATTGGTCAATAATGTGCCAGATTGCAAAATTAATGGGAGCCAAAGGTTTTGATTATTCCAGACCGGCTGAGATAATGGCTGAAATAGCCAAAGTTGCTCCAAGCTACGGAGGCATTTCCTACCAACGGCTTGATAGTTGCGGTTTACAATGGCCATGCCCGATCCATGATCATCCAGGAACTCAAATACTGCACATGAGCCGTTTTACCTGTGGTCTTGGCAAATTCAAACCGGTAAGATACCGACCACCTGCAGAATCCCTAGATGCGGAATATCCTTTTATTCTTACTACAGGACGAAGCCTGTATCACTATCATACAGGTACGATGACTCGAAAGATAACCGGTCTAAACGTTATCGAATCGGAGGATTTCATGAAGATTAATCCTCGTGACGCCTCTGCTTTAAAAATAAATGACGGAGAAAAAGTTAAAATCCTTTCCCGCCGTGGCGAAAAACTAACCCGTGCTAGAATCACACGAACCGTACCCACGGGTGTAGTCTATATGGATTTCCATTTTGCCGAAAGCCCCACAAACATACTGACCAATAACGCGTTGGATCCAATAGCCAAAGCGCCTGAATTCAAGGTGAGCGCAGTAAAAATAGAGAAGTCAACGGATAGTTAGAATCTCATGATAAGGTAGTGAGTATTTAGCAACTCTTCGAGCTGTACACCTAAGTCGCTAGATATGGTGTGGCAGCCGAGGGACTTGTATAAGTCCCAAGGGCACAAGTAGAAATGCTTGTACCTCCCGTCGGAAAGGAGAGAGAATATGAGTGATACATCATGATATAGAAGACATTCCGCCTGAGGAGTGTCTTGCCGCCCATTTAACATTTTCCACCCCGTAAAAAGAGCTTTCTTTGGTGACGAGAAGTAGTTCTATACCTCAATAGCATAGCCGCTATTTTTGCTATCCCTAAGCTCTTTGCCTAACAATAGTGCTGGGTGCGAGACGATTTGTTCTATCGGTTCACGGACCTTGTCTTGGTGTGTGAACAAATAAGGAGAAGAATGATTCATAAGGTCAGAGTTGAAGATGCAGTAGGAATGGCCCTTGCCCATGATATAACCAGAGTGTTACCGGGCAGTTTTAAGGGACCAGCCTTCCGACGCGGTCATGTTATTAGAGAAGAGGATATACACGAGTTTCTACGCATAGGCAAAGAGCACGTCTTTATCTTGCATCTCGATGAAGGTCACGTACATGAGGAAGAAGCTGCTATCAGAATAGCCGAAGCTGTGATGTGGCCGGGTTTAACAAACTCGAAACCGAGTGAAGGCCGAGTCGACTTGATGACAGCATTCGCTGGTGTTATCAAGATAAATGTGGCTGCTCTTGATGAAATAAACTCGCTCGGTGAAATCATAATCGCCACAATACACAACAACACTGCCTGCAAAGAAGGTATGACTGTGGCTGGCATGCGCATCATCCATCTATTTATCGCTGAAGAAAGTTTAAGTAAAACGGAACAAATCGCTATGAAGAACCAGCCGGTTATTAGATTAGCTCCAGTCAAGCTAAAAGAAATCGGCCTTGTTGTTATTGGCAATGAGGTGTTCAAAGGACAAATACAGGACAAATTTTCCCCGATTCTAAGCAAGAAAGTCCATACGCTCGGTTGCACCGTTAACAATTATGCGCTTGTCCCTGACGACCCCGATGTAATTGCACGCACGATTCTGACTTTCAAGGAGAAGGGCAGTGAGGTAATTCTCTGCTCTAGCGGAATGTCGGTTGACCCGGATGATGCCACGCCGGAAGGTATCCGCAAATCTGGAGCACAAGTGCGCTTTTATGGTGTGCCGGTTCTGCCTGGTGCGATGTCCTTATACGCGAAATTGGGAGGTGTTCATATACTTGGCATCCCTGCCTGTGCCCTGTATGCACCCACAACGGCATTTGATAAGCTGTTCCCTATCATTCTGACCGGAGAGGAGCTTACGTTTCAGGAGACACGCAAAATCGGGCATGGCGGTCTCTGCCAGAAATGCGCCCAATGTACTTATCCTCTTTGCCCTTTTTGTAAGTGAATACTATGCCGAAAGTCATGAAAACCGAACATCATAACACATAATAATATTAGGAGGAATAAATGAAAAAGATACTCGTGCTATCGATAATTGTCCTGTTGCTGATTACAGCACTGTTCGCTGGTTTGCCTGGATGTACTTCTAAGGAGGCAATCACGTTAAATGTATCCGCTGCCGCCAGCCTTACCGATGCCCTAAAAGAGATAAACGCCTTATACACTACACAGGAGCCAGATGTGACAATCACGACGAATTTCGCCTCGTCCGGGACCATTCAACAACAGATCCAGAATGGTGCCCCGGTTGACGTCTTTATCTCAGCGGCTGCCATGCAGATGGATAACCTTCAAAAAGACCAGCTAATCCTGGATGAAACACGCAAGAATCTGCTGAATAATAATGTTGTTCTGATTGTACTCAATGATAGCAAAATTGAATTTAGTGGCTTTATAGTTTTGCTCAGCGAAGAGGTCAGTAAAATAGCTATGGGTGACCCAAAATTCGTGCCCGCGGGTACATATGCCCAGCAAGCTCTTGAGCAACTCGGTATTGCAACCCAAATACAGCCAAAAATTGTTCTCTGTACTGATGTACGTCAAATATTGACCTATGTGGAAAGCGGCAATGTCGATGCTGGTGTTCTCTATTCGACAGATGCGCTAACATCTGACAAAGTTAAGGTGGTCGGCCATGCTCCTGCTGAAGTCAACTCCAAGGTTGTTTATCCGGTGGCTGTTATAAAAGCCAGCAAGAACGCCGGCGTCGCCAAAGTTTACGAAGACTTTCTCTTTAGTGATCAAGCAAAATTGATCTTTGAAAAATATGGCTTCAGTATGGCTATTAAATAAAACTTTCGATGGTTATGTCATTTTATGATTGAATATCTGTCGCCATTGTGGATTTCTCTCAAGACTGTGCTCCTTACCACGGCAATCACCTTTGTTCTGGGGATTGCGGCAGCACGCTGGATATCTAGATACTCCGGGAAGCTAAAGGCTCTGATAGACGGCGCCTTCATTCTACCCCTAGTGTTACCGCCGACGGTGGTAGGTCTCGGGCTGCTGCTACTGTTTGGCAAGCACGGTCCGATTGGACAACTACTTTCGCCACTCGGCATGACCGTGGTTTTTTCATGGCCAGCCACTGTGATTTCAGCCACTGTGATGGCATTTCCACTGATGTACATGACCACTAAGGGGGCTTTCGAACAAGTCGATAGTAACATTGAAGACGCTGCCCGGACCCTCGGCGCTAGTGAGTGGAAGGTGTTACGAACAATTACACTTCCCCTGGCATGGCCGGGGGTAGTTGCAGGAAGCATTCTCTGTTTTGCCCGTTCGCTTGGAGAATTTGGTGCCACCCTGATGCTTGCCGGTAATATCGCTGGTAAGACAACAACTATCCCTGTCGCTATATATTTTGCAATCCAGGCTGGCGATATGAGTCAGGCCTTGTATTTAACGGCTATAGTGCTTTTCATTGCTTTTGCTTCCTTAGCTGCTCTGGCTTACTTTAAGAAACCCGGGAAACAAATTCGAAGCAAATCAAGGACATCCTGGGATGCAACGTCGAATGCTACAGGAAAACAAGAAGGTTATGATTAATCCGAGAGGTGTGTTTTGCTTGAAGTCAATATAAAGAGAAAAGTACCAGGGTTCAATTTAGACGTCACCTTTTCAGTCGATGGGGAAATGCTTGGTATACTAGGACCATCAGGTTCGGGAAAGACCATGACACTACAGTGCATTGCCGGCCTTCTCCGCCCCGACCAAGGGCTGATAAAACTAAATAATAAGGTATTATTTGATTCATCTGAGCAAGTCAGTCTACAGGCTCAAGCTCGTAAGGTAGGATTTGTTTTTCAAAATTACGCCTTATTCCCGCATCTTTCAACTATTGAGAACATTGCCTATGGCATGCGAAACTGCCAACGGCAAGAAATATTTGAGCGTGTGCAAACCTTAATCGATAAAATGAAATTGGAAGGACTGCAAAATCGCTACCCAAGACAGTTGTCTGCAGGACAGCAGCAACGGGTAGCTATTGCGCGTGCTTTGGCAACCGAGCCTGAAGTTTTGCTGCTGGACGAGCCGTTTTCCGCTCTGGACTCTATGGTCAAAAAACAGTTGGAATTGGAGGTCATGAAACTACAACAGTTTTATAGTGGGAATATTATTCTGGTGACCCACGATTTAGCTGAAGCATACCGACTATGCTCAGCACTGGCAATTTACGAATCAGGTAAAGTTGTTCAATTTGATCAGAAGCAAAAGGTCATCTCAAGCCCTGTGAATAAGCAAGTAGCCAGGATAACCAGATGTACAAACTTCATGGATGGAATCATCGCTGAAATTAGAGATTCGAGTGTTTGGGTAATGGTGCCAGATTTAGGAATAAATCTTAAAGTGGTTGCAAATGATCATAGAAACATGTTAGTTAACCAGGCAGTTACCATCGGTGTACGGCCAGAGTATATACGAATTGCTCAAGGTCCCGGCCAAAACATACTTTTGAGCCCGCTGGACAGCGTGGTGGAATCTATTGCCACAATCAACTGCTATTTTTGTTTAGATACTGTTTCTGGTGGACGTTATTATCTCGAAACTATCTTCCCGAAATCAGATGCACAATTACTGTCAAATGGCCAGAAGTATTATTTGTACCTTCCGCCGGAGCATATAACTATCATATCAGATTGATTGTCGTTAAGGAGTTAGATGTTCTGTAAATAATGGACGACAATCAAAATCGAGCTTCGAGAAAATGGATAGGTAGGCGGTTGCAGATAGTAGAATCAAAGAGAGCTATAGCGCTATCTATAGAACAGGGAGGTGACAAGATTGTCTATCTCAGTGGAGACTGATTGGCTTGAGCTGTGGAGAGAATTAGCTATATCTGATCCCTATGCCACAAATGGCGAGCCCACAAAAAGGTACATAGAGCATGTCAAGAATAGGAGAGAGCGACCTGACCCTCTTCTTAACTTCCTTCTGAAAGAAATAGATAGTTGTGCTACGGTTCTCGATATCGGAGCTGGCAACGGGCGTTGGACTATTCCTATGGCCAAAATAGCTCAAGGGGTTACCGCTGTTGAACCATCAGACGCTATGCAGAAAGTACTTCGCGAAAATCTTAAGGCAGATGGGCTAAACAATGTCCGAACAATACAGAGTACCTGGGAAGAAGCTGTGGTTGAACCTCATGATTTCGTCGTTTGTGCCCATGCGATGTATTCCATCGTTGATTTCTCCTCTTTTATCCGCAAGATGGAGCAGTCTGCTAAAAAGGGATGCTACTTAGCTATACGTTTCCCACCGGCCGACGGCATAATAGGTGAGCTATCACACTCTATTCATGGACGCTATCATGATAGTCCAAATGCAATTATTGCCTATAATGCCCTTTATTCTCTGGGCATCTACGCGAACTTGCTGGTGGAGAATAATATCTACCGGTGGGTAAACACCACTTTTAAAGACGCTTTTGCCAGAGCCAAACGGCACCTTCATCTCGAATCATCTACTAACTATGATAAACTCATTAAAGATACGCTCTATAGAAGATTGATTCCCTCGGACGATTCACTTGTATGGCCAGACGGTATGCGGTCTGCTCTTCTCTGGTGGCACCCATCGTCTGATTCCAATAAGCTATCGGAGCACATAGTTCCTGATTTTCAAAGCTTCAAGCGTAATGGTCACAATACGTAACACAGCCCCTGTTCAAGTATCAACATAATCGTGCTGTTGTAACCACGACGGCTGAATATTCGTCATGATATATGGAACCGTGTCCCCAAAGTATCAGTAGGCAGGACAAAAAGGGGCAGGAATTTTAATTCCAGACCCTTCATAGTTGCTGGTGCCTAGGACAGTCAGAATCTGAACACGATGGTGATAGTCACTTAAAAACGCTAAAAGAAAAGCTAAAAGTTCTTCTTTCCGTCCAGTAAGCCCCACCAACTGCTTGCAAAAGTTTGCAAATCGTAGCTAATTTTTAGCGCAAATTTGTCCACTCAAATTAGGCCGGGTTTCAGTTCTTCTCAATAATACTGACTTTTGTTCACCTCCACCTATTGTTTACCTGGCTAATTTATTTAGTCTCATCTATTCCAATCAACAAGTGATTTGGTATATAATCTGCACAAGGCGTTATAGTGCGGGCAAGCAGAGCTGGAAAAATCAGTGAGTGGTTAACCAACTTTGATTTGTCGTCAGTTCGAAATGAGTAATCCATGCTTAGACATGGCATTGGCAGTTTATTAAGCATGAAATTGTTGGTGTAAAGGAGTGGTGTTACATGAAAAAAGCACGTCTGCACAAGTCTTTGATTCTCGCTGTATTGCTTGTCACGGCGAGCACCGTAGCTGTGGGGTGTACTCCCGGGGAGAAATCAGTCCAGCAAACCATCGATCCTCAGGAGGCTCAGCAGATTGCCTATGATGCTACAGTATACGGGTTTCCACTGGTTATAATGGACCTGACGCGGCAGGTCTTCACGGCAGTCCCCACCGCCACTGCGGACGGCTCGCCGGTCAACCAGTTCGGCAATAAGAAGACATTTCCTGACGCGACATTTACTAATGTAGTAAACCCTAATGCCGACACACTCTATTCATCAGCCTGGATTGACACCGCTAAAGAACCTGTTATCCTTTCAGTGCCGGACACTCAGGGCCGCTACTACTTGATGCCCATGCTTAATTACTGGACGGATTGTTTTGCCTCGCCAGGCTCGCGCACTACGGGCACCGGTGCCGGTAACTTTGCTATCACCGGCCCGAACTGGAGTGGCAAATTGCCTGAAGGTATCACGGAATTAAGGTCTTCGACCCGGTGGGTCTGGATAGTCGGCCGCATCGCCTGTGCCGGCCCTGCGGACTACGAGAACGTCTGGCAACTTCAGGACCAGTTGAAGCTGACACCTCTCTCTGCGTGGGGCACTAATTACGTGCCGCCGACCAATGTCCCTGTTGATTCCAGTGTCAACCGTAAAGTCTCTCCCCTGAACCAGTTGCTGGCTATGGATGCCTCAATTTATTTCAACTATGTCTGTCAGCTGATGGTGGAAAATCCTCCCTATGAAGCAGATGCACCTGTACTTGCCAGCATATCAAAGATAGGCATCAAGACCGGGGCTGACTATAAATCATATTTTGCCGGGCTGGACAATTATGTTAAGTCAGCAATTCAAACCGGCTATCAATCTGCTCTGGACAAAATTCCCGTAGCAAACCTGGGGAATACAAAAAATGGGTGGCAACTCCCTTACGGCACCGGCGATTATGGGACTGACTATACACTGAGAGCAGCTATAGCTTATCGAGGTTTGGGCGCTAATTTAGTTGATGATGCTTTCTATGCCTCAGCATCAACCAGCAGCGATGGCGCTAAATTTTCCAGCGATAAGAAATATGTAATTCATTTTAGCAAGGATGAGATACCACCGGTAAACGGATTCTGGTCGCTTTCTATGTACAATGAAAAAATCCTGTTTGCCGATAACCCTATCAATAGATACTGTCTGGGCTCATTGAGCGACCCGCCTCTGATAACAAATCCCGACGGCTCGATTGACATCTATATACAGCGCGATTCACCTGACTCTGCCAAAATGCCCAACTGGCTGCCGTCCCCGGCCAGCGGTAGTTTTTCATCGACGCTGCGCCTGTACTGGCCGCAGCAGCCTGTACTGGATAAATCCTGGGTACCTCCGGCAGTGCAACTGGTTGAATAGAGTATTCCTGCCCACCTCTGAAGATAATGCTTTTGGGTTAGAAAACTAGCAAATACCGTAGTCATATGCTTTTTAGTTTGAATTAACCATATTTCCCGATGGTCATGAGATCAAAGAATACAATTCAGGAAGCATTGGCTAAAGACCTTTATGATACTTATACAGTAAGTTAATTTAAACCAAAAGTAAGAATTTATGCTAGTTAGTAAATAGAAAATCAAGGGGGGTAATTTAATGATGCGTGCAATAGAACGTCCAGGAATCAGATTTGTTACTATTCTGGTACTCATGGGAATGATACTTACTGTATTTTCCGCCTGTGAAAAGGCTCCTGTCACCACCGTACCCGGGGGTACACCGGCGGAGGCATCGGAATGGACCATAAAAGCCAATCAAGAAGCAACCAAGGGGCTTGATTTCGCCGATGAGGCGGACTTTGCCGATGCGCAGCGCGGCTTCATCGCCACCCTGCCGGACGGCGTGATTAAAAACAAGGACGGCAACAACGCATGGTCAACTGCTGATTTTGACTTCGAGAAGCAGCAGGAGGCGCCTCCAACCGTCAATCCCCTCCTCTGGCGAATGGCGCGGCTTAACCTCAATAACGGCCTTTTTCAGGTCACCGACCATATCTACCAGATAAGAAGTTTCGACCTGTCAAATATGACTATAGTAGAAGGCGACAGTAAGATTATCATCATTGACCCGTTGTCGACTCCGGCCACGGCCAGAGCCGGGCTTGACCTGTACTATCAGTATCGAGGTGAAAAGCAGGTGGCAGCAGTTATCTATACCCACAGCCACATCGACCATTTTGGCGGGGTTAAGGGCGTTATTTCAGAAGAAGACGTAAAGTCCAATGGCATACAGGTGATTTCTTCCGAAGGTTTCTTTGACTATGCCATAAGTGAGAACGTGCTGGCCGGCACTGCCATGAGCCGCCGCGCCCAGTACATGTACGGTATGTATCTGCCCAGGAACGACAAAGGGATGGTTGATGCAGGGTTGGGGAAAGCCTACCCGAACGGACCGGCCACGATCATTGCGCCAACCAAAGAAATCAAAACTACCGGTGAGAAACTGGTCATCGATGGCGTGGAAATGGTATTCCAGATCGTCTCCGGCACCGAGGCGCCCACCGAGATGACCATATATTTCTCCCAGCTAAGGGCCTTTGACAGCGCCGAAATCGCCTGCCCGCTGGTTCATAACCTACTCACCCTGCGCGGCGCGCAGGTAAGAGACGCCAATAAATGGGCGAACTGCATCAACGAGTCGATTGAGTTATACGGTGATAAAACAGACGTGATTTTTGCCCAGCACAACTGGCCCCGCTGGGGGAACGAACAGATAATTACCTTCCTCGAGCAGCAGCGCGACTTGTACAAATATACGCACGACCAGACGCTCAGACTGCTGAACAAGGGCTATACACCTGCCGAGATTGCCGAAACCATTAAACTGCCAGACAGCCTGGCCGGCCAGTGGTATACCCGTAATTACTACGGCACCCTGAAACATAATGTAAAAGCCGTTTATCAGAAATATCTCGGCTGGTACGATGGCAATCCGGCCAACCTGGACCCACTGCCGCCAGTCGAGGCCAGCAAGAAATATGTTGACTACATGGGCGGTCCTGAGGCAGTCATAGCCATGGCCAGGAAGGACTTCGACATAGGCGAGTACCGCTGGGTGGTGCAGGTAATGAACAACGTCGTCTTTGCCTATCCCGACAATCAGGAAGCGCGTGATCTGGAAGCCGACGCCATGGAGCAGCTTGGCTACCAGGCCGAATCGGGTACCTGGCGGAACTCCTACCTGGTTGGTGCCTCCGAACTGCGCACCGGCATCGGCCAGCAGCCGGACGCCGGCAGCATGGGTGCGGATATGATTACAGGCATGACGCTGCCCATGTGCTTTGATCTAATGGGCATCCTACTCAATGGGCCCGAAGCCGAGGGTAAACACATTGTGATCAACTGGGACTTCACCGATACCGGCGAGAAGTATGTCCTCAATCTGCAAAACTCAGCCCTGACTTACACATCCGGAAAGCTTTCGGATAAAGCCGATGTCACGGTGACATTGAAGCGCGCCACGCTCAACTCGATACTTACAGGTGCTACCACATTTGAAAAAGAATACAGGTCACAAAATATAACTATTGACGGCAGCATTGTGAAACTGTTGGAACTCATGGGCATGATGGACAGCTTCAGCCCGGGATTCAACATTGTCATACCCTGATCATACAATAAATAGTATCACCTGAGAATATGTTGCTTTAGGCGATGCTGTTTGGTTCAACAATAACTCAAATAGTTACTTTACTTCTTGTCTTAAACTTCTCTCGAGCCGCTCATTGTTCTTGACCTATCCACAAGGGTTAATCTACTATTACACTCGTTCAGTAATCCCAATGCTTATATGTCATGATGTTTTTATGAAAGAGCAAAGTCATAGGCTGATCCTCAAAGCATCCGAAATAAGTCAATTCATCTATTGCCCTGTTGCTTGGCAACTGCAAAGGCAGGGATACAAGGTGGAGTCACCTGTATTGGATAGAGGGCTTGAAGAACACGTTGATCTGGGCGAACGAATAGATATCGTGACTGCTGAGGAGAAAAAATCGCGAGCGATGCTTTTGGTGGGTATTGCGTTGATAGTCATTTCAATTCTGGTCTTTGTTTGGTGGCTGGTGGTTTCCTTTCCTGTTGTGGCGGGGATGGTGGTCTTGATTGTTATTCTTGCATGTGGTGTTATCTTTACCGCTCAGTCAAGTCGAAAATATAAATATGTGCGAATAGTAAGAAAGGAATATGGTATACCTGAAGGGCGTATCGTCTATACAGATTTAGATAAGCCAGCGGAGCCGCTCTTTTCTGAACAGCTCCGATTGACGGGGAAACCTGATTATGTCGTTAAGTACAAAGGACAATACATACCAGTTGAGGCTAAGAAAGGTATGACTGATCGCCCATATAGAAATCATATGCTGCAACTCGCTGCCTATTGCCTGTTAGTGGAAGAAAAATACGGTCAGGCTATTCCTTTTGGAGTTCTGGTGTATGGAGGTTTGAGGCAATTCAGAATACCGTTTGACGCTTATTTGAGAAGCCAAGTGATAACAATAATGGAGGAGATGAGAACGAAGCTCGCCTCAGGAACGATCCAAAGGAACCATAATTTGGTTGCGAAATGCCAGTATTGCTCTATGAAAGTCCATTGTAATCAGAGAATCGTTTAAGCAAATACTGGCCCACCTTTTTGAACGATTTAGCAGGTTGTTCAGCCCGTTATCTTTATTGCTTTCAAGGTCTTGCCTATATATAATAATTCTTACAGCATGAAAGGAGATTTTTATGGGGGAAATAGACCTCAGCACCGCAATAGAATTGAGTTCGCCATATCCATACACATTGGTCGTCACCGTAGACAAACAGGGTAAGCCGAACGTTCTGGGCGTTGCCTGGTGGACATTCACCTGTTTACAACCGCCGATGATAGCCATCTCCATCGGTCATCCCCGGTATACTCATGAGTGCTTACAAGGTTGTAAAGAGTTTGTGCTTTGCTTTCCGTCGGAGGAGCAAGCTAAGGCTGCCTGGTTATGCGGGATAAAATCAGGGCGTGCCATGGATAAATTCGCCGCCACCGGGCTCAAAGTAGCTTCTCCCAAAGTGGTCAAGCCGCCAATTATTGAGGGAGTTACCGTAGCTTATGAGTGCAAGGTGGTAGCCGAAATGGAATGTGGCGACCATACTCTTTTTAACGGTGAGGTTGTCGCCATACATGGTGACCCTCAAAAGGCGAGGCACCTCTACTCTGTCCACTAC
>Ga0163209_1000298_pt1 | contig 21113 bp, 17 predicted proteins | sample Kivu_160m_FD_113538 | JGI IMG/M metagenome (GOLD analysis project Ga0163209, IMG submission 113538) | Freshwater microbial communities from Lake Kivu, Western Province, Rwanda to study Microbial Dark Matter (Phase II) - Kivu_160m | ecosystem: Environmental > Aquatic > Freshwater > Lake ...
GAGGGGAGGGGGTGGGGTCATAAATGAAAAATCATCCGTTTATACAGATGTTCAGAAAAATATATTACCTTTGTCGTCCCGTTCAGCGAACGGAAATGGCGTCGTAGCTCAGATGGTAGAGCAGAGGACTGAAAATCCTTGTGTCACTGGTTCGATTCCAGTCGATGCCACAAAGCAAATAGCAAGATAGTAAAATGGCGAAATGGTGATAACCGGTTCGCCATTTTGTTTTGTGCGCCCGGCACGCAACAAATGAGTCGCCTGTTGGAAGATATGTGGAATGGTTTTTTATTTCACCGCATTGGTTAATGAAGTTGAAATATCTTATATTTGGCAATCATCAAATGCGGGTAAAGAATGAAGCGGTTCCGGATATTCTTTTTAATCTTACCTGCCATACTGTTCCTTTTGATTTTTTGTGATCATCATGAACAACTGGAACAACAAACCAACCTGCTAATTAACCAACTTGGACTTGCTGATTCCCTGAGTCATTCCCGGCCGGAAAAGGCAGATTCAGTTTACCGGCTGATATTGACTGACACCTTATCCGGGTGGTCCCGGGTCAAAGTCAGAGCGCTTATCGGGCTGTCAGAGATCTATTCCATCAGATTAAAATACGATTCATCCGATATCCTGATCGGAAGTTCCTTCTCGATTGCTTCAACCTTAAAAGATACATCTCTGATGATGGACTGCCTGCTAACCCATGGGAACTTTGATATCGACTTGGGAGAATTTGTGAAGGCTGAGATTTGCTTTTTAAAAGGACTTGAACTGGCAAAAAAATCGGGATCCATAAAGCAACAGCATAGTTTCGTTCTCGGTTTGGGCGCGGTACAAAAGGAAAAAGGTGATTATACCACGGCAATTAAATCATTCACCGAAGCAGCCAGGATGGCAGAACTCTCCGGGAATATTCAAAATCAGGCGCTTGCCCTGGAAAATATTGGCCTGACCTTAAAAAGCACGAATGATTATGACGACGCTGTTGTTTACCTCAAAAAAGCCATTGATCTGCGAAAAAAGGCCAACCTCTGGCGAGAATATGCAATGGGGCTCCATAATCTCGGCATTCTGTACCGTAATATGGGGGCCCCTGATTCGGCGCTGGCTAATTACCGGATTGCCGGCGAAGTGTTTACAGCGCTGAATGATTCCAATAACCTGGTGAAAGTCAGGTATAATACCGGTCTTGTATTGAAAAACCAAAAGAAATACCAGGAATCCATGCAGATTATGATGCAGGTACTGAAGATCTGCCGGCTGAATGGTTTGAGTGAGGGAAGGCTCCTGGTTTACACAACCATTGCCTCCTTATACGATCTCCTGGGAGATCCGGGGAAGGGAATTGTTTACATCGACAGCAGTATATCACTGGCAAAAACCACAAATAATATAGAAAATCTGCCTGCATTCTATGACCGGAAGCATGAGTTCCTGGCAAGCACAGGTAATTACCGGGAAGCATATGCCCTTTCTTTACGATCTCGGGAGCTTGCCGACAGTCTGCTTTCCCTCGATAAGCAAAAGGAGATCGCAGGGATCAGGACTCGCTTTGAGACCGACCGGAAAGAGGCAGAAAATGTCATCCTGAAGAAAAGCATCGAGGTCCAGGATGCAAAGCTGTGGATGCTTTTTTTTGCCATGGCGTTCCTCCTGCTCCTGGGAACTGCAGTAACGCTGATCATGGTGAATCGTCAGCAACGCGAAAAGCAGCAGAAACAGATTGCTGAAGAAAAGGTGATCAGAGTTGAACGGGAAAAAAAGATCCAGGAGGTTGAACTTGAAAAAAGCCATGCCGAGAACCAACTCCGCGAACAGGCATTATTCTTTCAAACCCTGGCAAGAAATGACCTTGCCAAAACCAATAAATCAGCCAGAGAAAAACTGGCGCCGTTCATCTACAGAATGTCCCGGAAAAAAGATCAGTCTGAATTCCAAAAACTCATCAATGAAATAGCCCGCGATTCACATAAAGATCCTCTTGCAGAGTTTGAGCAGATATTCAGCCATTTGCATAACTCCTTCTATGCTAAACTGATTACCCGGAATTCGGAATTCACCCGGACAGAACTGGAGGTGGCTGCCATGATACGGCTTAACTTCTCATCAAAAGACATTGCCAGACTTACCGGTCTGTCGGTAGCTACCATTGACACTACCCGGTACCACATCCGCCGCAAACTTGGACTTGGAACAGGAGACAACCTCACCTCCTACATGATGACCATCTGATACTTCTCCCCGGGGTCCGCCCTCCGTGTTATCCACAATAATGTGAATAATGTTGTGATATCCAGCATGATGATGAAAAAATTGAGATAAATACCAGATTATTAAGGCCTAAACTTTTTACCTTCGGGCAATTCTTCCCCTACATTTGGAACTTTACTAAAAGGCCATGAGTTATGGCCGGATCAATGGTGAAATAGAGCTTGTTCATCTCGGAAAACGATGTGAATATCCCATGTTGATTTTCCGAATCCGACCATCCGATATCCCATGGAACAGGTCATGAAAAAGATCGACAGCCGCTGAGCCGACTGGGTGAAGAACGGAATTGTAAACCAACCACACGAATAATGAGGAAGATGAAAAATGCAAAACTGCACCGGGCTTTAACGGGAGTCTTCCTGATAACCCTCCTGCTTTCTCCGTTCAGTGATCTTACGGCACAGGGAGATAAACCGAAAATCGATATGACCGAACTGGCTAAGAAGACACAAAACCCGGTGGAATCGATGATCCAGCTTCCGTTAGGGTATTACGGCAATTTCAACTGGGGCCCGGAGAAGAAATTTTCTTCCACATTGGAACTCAAACCGGTGGTACCCGTCAAGTTGTCCAGGGGATTGAATCTGATTTTCCGGTCCATCATTCCGGTTGTATTTATGCCTTCGCCTGTCAACAAATCAGGACTGACCGATATCCAGTTGCAATTTTACTTTGCACCATCCAAAACCAAAAAGTTCATCTGGGGGATTGGTCCGATGGTCACTTTTCCCACCGGAGTCCCTTATGAAATGTGTTCGGGGAAATGGACTGCCGGTCCGATCGGAGTAGGCTTGTTCATGCTTAAAAAATGGGTGGTGGGTGCGCTTGTGAATCAGCGGTGGTCGTTTGCCGGCGATGGTTCCAGGCCCGATGTCAATCAACTATACATTAATGCCTTCGCGAATTTCAACTTCAAACATGGCTGGGCCCTATCGTATGCTCCGGAGATCTATGCAAACTGGGATCAGCCGTCGGCGCATGTCTGGACGGTACCGGTGGGGCTTGCGGGCATCAAGGCATTTCACATCGGCAAACAGATGATGAGCGCCAACCTGGGTTATTATTATAATGTGGTCTGCCCTTTTGATGGGACCGAGATGTACATCAAAGCTGCTGTGAGTTTGTTATTCCTGAAATAAACCCTTTTTTTTTATACAGATGAAACACATATTATTGCTTATTTGCGGTTGGCTATCCGTGTCAGGAATCCTGGTACGGGCACAGTCCATTGATCCGTACACCTATCCTGCTGCCGATGGAAAGGAGTGGGGACAACTGCTCTGGAACCTCAAACTTGCCAACCAGGATCTGGCTGATTTTACCCATTACCAGTCAGTTGATCAGCAGGGAATCAGCGCCAATCGCTACACCATTGCCTTTGCCTCCTATTTCCTGTCGCTTGAACAGTATTACAAATTCCCGGCCTGGCGCGAAGCCATACAGCCTGCGTTCGACAGATTGATTCAAAGGATGTTACAAAAGCCTGTCTGGGAATATTGGGCAAACGAAAGCTTCGGTATCACCAAATTCGAACCCAATATGGACCGGCCCTATGCCTCCTCCTCCGATCCGGTGGGGTATGCCAACATCATGTATTCGGGCCATCTGGGCATGATGATCAACCTCTATCAAATGCTTTACCACGACATGAAGTGGGATAAACCCGGTTCCATTGTTTTTCAGTGGGATGAAAAAACCCGGTTTGTCTATGATAACAGGCGACTGCAGGAAGTGATGTTCATTCAGAATATTACCAATCCGGTTCCGGGTATCGAATGTGAACGGAATGCCATTTTCCCGGCCTGCAACACCCATCCGATGATCAGCTACCTGCTGTATGACCATATGCATAATACCCGGTTTTTTGAAGCCGCACACAAAGTATACGATCCCTGGTGCGACTCGGTTTTTATCAATCCCGAAACGAAAGATTTTGCCTCTTTTTACCTGCTTAAGCAGGGATGGGCTTTCTCGGGATGGAACCCCCGGTATGGCAATAAAATGGATGAAATAATGGCAGAAATGGTGAAGAAGGGCGTTGATTTCAACTCCGGAGGAAACGACGGATGGATCGGAACCTTTATGCACGCCTGGCGCCCTGAACTGATCGAAAACAACTACCCCTACCTGAAAAAGAAGCATTATAAAGCCCTCCCCGACGGAACGGCTGTTCTGACAAAAGATGTGGTAGCTCCCGATGCCTATTATGCATTCTTCACAGCCCTGTCTGCTGAGGTGGGCGATGAACAGGCCAGACAGGCACTGCTTAAAACCGTTGACAGCATCTATTCCCCGGTTTGGGAAGATGGTACATACCGGTATCCGTTTATGGATGATGTTCCTACCGTAAACCTGGCCGCAGCCGACGGAGAGAAAAAACCAGAAACACCACCTCCGGCAGCGGTCACGCCACCATCAGGGCATGAGACCGCCCCCGCATTGCCCGGCCTTGGCGATGCCACCAACATGAAAACATTTCCCTCGCATTCCGACCTGGCCGACCGGCTGATCGCCATGGCACGGGCGCTTCCGGCCAGGGGTCTCTATACAATGGTCAACAACCCCGTGGATGCAACGCACTTCACTGAACCGGCCATCACCGGGGTCGATCTCCAAAAAGTGATCCTGAAACGGGCTGTTTATGACAGGGACAACAAATCGCTCATCGTGTCAACGATCGGGAAAAAAGATGGAGGAAGCACATCTTTAACGGTTATCAACCTGAATCCGGCTAAAACCTATTCAATCGTGATCGATAAATCGCATCATAAAGAGATGTCAAATCTGCAGGATTATAAGATCACCATTGATGCGGATAAAGCACATGATATCATTGTGAGTGAAAAACAATATCAATTTAAATAAATATTACTAACCAAACCATTATGAAAACAAGAAAAATCTGTTTCTGCCTTTTAGCAGTCGCAGCTGCATTTGTAATCACATCGTGTGGCTCGCCGGTCACATTGACAAGCTGGAAGAACCCGAATGACAATTCAACGATTTCGAAAATTGTGGTGATGCCCCTTTTCGACAAACTTGAATACATCAAACCATTTGAACAATCAATGGATGCCTATTTTACCACCCAGGGTCTGAAAGCGCTTGGATCACTTGATTTCCTGAATCCGGATATCAAATACCCCATTGCCGACATTAAAAAGAAATGCGACAGTCTTGGCGCTGATGCTATTCTGGTATTTGTTTATAAAGGCACTGATAAATCACAAAGTTATGTTCCACCTACTACGTATACCACCGGCGGCTTTGGTGGTTCCTGGGGTGGCGGATACTGGGGTGGCGGATATTATGGCGGTGGATTTGGCGGCGGGTTTTACGGAGGAGCGGCGGGCTTTGACGCAGGCAGTACCGTAACGACCGGAGGCTACTGGACCACTACCTCCGTTGTCAATCTGAAAGCAAGTCTGTACAGCAAGTCTTCAGCGGATGCCATCTGGACCGGCGACATTACCGTGACCGATCCGAACTATGTTGACCAGTCGGCCACTACGATCGCACAGGACATCTATGCCGACTGGCAGAAGAACAATCTCTTGAAATATCCGCCAGTGAAAAAATAAGGGGTGAATTCCACATTCTCATGCCATTGGCACTATCCTTTAATTCATATAAGCGGAAGCTGTACCAACGACCTGGATTATACCTTCACCTTTTATTCCGGGAAAGCGCTTGACATCATATTTTGTGAGAAATAGTATTATTAATCAACCAGGAAAAAAGTAATCTAATGAAAAAATCAATCAGCGCTTTTTGTTTTCTCATCGTGATGGGGCTGGTGATCAACACGGGCACAGTTGCCCTGTCACAAACCGTTGGCAAGGCCGATGCCTCAAACATCAAAGCCAGGTACGATGTGCTGAAGAATCAGTTCGACATCGCCCGGTATCAGTGGTACGACCTGTACGAACACGGAGTGATGGTCAAGGCTGCTGAAGCAGGAAACCTCCTTGATCAGGCAAAAACACTACTGGACCAGAAGAACACCAGAGATGTAGCGAAGTTGCTGGATCAGGCAGAAACGTTGCTAAAGGTCTATGATAAGAGCGTGTTGCCGCAATACGATGCCTCGAATACAATCAAAAACCCGGATCTGTCGAGGATCAGAAGTTCAACCATTGATGATTACAAGGCACGTGACTATTACGGGTTGCTCAAAGGCGATATCGCCATCGGGTTTGTTGGAAAAGGCAGTGACGGGCTGTATTATGAAATCATGCCCCTGATCAATTACCATGGAACGGGGGGCGTGATTGAACCTGTAGCCTTCGAGATCATGCGCAGCGATGAATTCGAAAACCTTCATATGGTACTCATTAAGAAAAAACCTTTGCTCATGCTGGAGACCGACAGTTCGATGGTGTTTTATGCCGAGGATAACGATAACTATCAGCTCTATTCTGTATCAAAAATCGGAGGAAAAACCGTTGTTTGGATTGAAGGAGCCGGGAAAGATCTTGAGGGCGTGGACGTCTATTTCAATGTACTGATGAAATCGAACATGACCTATTGGTACAACCAGAACCAGCCAGGGAATGTGCTCTATCCGGGAACCTCTTTTTCAGGGATCGAGGAAATAGGAAGCGCGGAAGGAGTGATCACCATCGGAAAAAAAACCGCGAACTTCAAAAATGCAATGGGTGAATCGGAGAACCTGTTTAACGGACCTAACGCTGATCTAACGACCAACGTAATCGGTTATCGCAAGCAGATGACCACCTATGGCAATGAGTGGTGGATGCCTTTTCACACCGACCAGTTAGATGGGCAGATGTGCATCATCGGGGCGTCACGCGATTTTGCGATCCAGTATCAAGGGAAGTATATCGTACCCAAAGAGGTGACCATCATTCCCATCATCGCCAACAAATCATTTAGGGTGTTGGCAAAAACCTCCGAAGGCGACCTCGACATAATCGTTGAAGTGAAAACTATGGAGTTATTCTACTATGAATGCGGATGCACGGTAACCGGGACTTTCAACGGGATTCCCCTGACCAACGGGTATGGCTGTCTGGAGAAAACCCCGATCGGCGGAATGGATGGGGTGGCCACCATCGATGCCATGGGCAGAGGACTTGAAAAAGCGTCGGATGTAATGAAGAGGCTGAGAGATGCTTATCCTCCACCATTGTTGGGTTCTGAAAAAATTGGCCCGAAATGACCTCATCCTCCATCTCCTTCTCCTTGTAGGAGAAGGAGCGGCGATGGTAAATATAAATGTTACTACAGATGTTGTTGCAAAAACTGAACAAAAATCCTATATCACTTAAGATCATGAAAAATAGCACATTCCTTTTGCTGACGGGTTGGCTGGCGCTGTTCTTTGCGGCATGCCAGCCAAAAGAGCCTTCGACTCCGGTTGGGAACAAAGATCCCAACATCACTAAAGTCATGGCAGCCGTTGCCATGGAACGGTACGAGACAGAACTTAACGATTATAAGGTGGCATTTTATTACTGGTATGACCACCTGATGGACGGGGAAATCCCGCCTGCAAACGTGGCTGAAGCCGGTAAGAAGCTTGATCTTGCACTTGCGGAGATCAATGCCAGCTCGTTTGACAAGGCTTATGCCCTGTTGAATAATGCCGATTCACTGCTGAATGTCCATGTAAAAGCGGATTCACTCTTTCCTTATGAGACCGATAAACCGATGGAGAAACAAGATGCTTCGAAGGTTTACAAAGCGAAGGCGAAGGATTACCTGGTGCTGGAGCGGTATGGTGTGAAGATGAATGACGTGGGGCCCTCCATCTGGGGGTATTGCGACGACGGGGAATATTACCTGATCACTACGTTTTATAATTATCATGCCCGCGGACATATCATCAAACCCGTGGTCGTGGAGATCATCACCACGAAAGATCCGACAAAACGCTATGTTTACTTAATCAATGGTGAAACGAAGGTAACCCAGACCGACAAGAGCGTCGAGTATTTCGTTGAAGAGGGGGGCAAGAGTTTCCGGACGATCATCACCGACGATCCCATTGGCGGAGGCACCACCTGTCACTCCATCGGGATCTTTCCGGCTGAAGAGGGAAAGGCTCCGGCCATCGGCTTTGATGTGAGTACTACCCCGACCATCTCTTACTGGTACAACCAAAACCTTGGCGCCGCCATGATGTACCCCGATATTGTGCTGGCCGGTTTTGAGCAGCCTGGGCCGGCGTGGGGAACGATAACGATGGACGGAAAGAAAGCCACCTTCAACAAGACAGCAGGTGCAGTCACTGAAGTGTGCATGATCAGCGGCGCTCCGGGTAAGCCGTACGATGAATACCGCACCAATATGACCCGGTATGGAAACGAATGGTACATTGCCTTCCATTCCGATCAGATCGACGGGATGATCATCAGCTACGGAAAATTCCGCGACGGGGGATTCGGGTATAAGGGGAAATACATCATCCCCACAGAGTACAAACTGATTCCGGGCATCGCCAACCAAACCATGACCCTGATCGCCAAAACAAAGGAGTATGGTGATCTTGTGCTGAATTTCCAGATCATGTTGCATGATCCGATTTATACAGAGCGCGTAGCCACCATGTGTGGTACTTTCGACGGACAGATACTGACCAACGGAGGGGCATGGTTCGAACATGTCTTCAAGGGAGCGCCCGACGGGATCAAAGCCGTTCAGGAATCACCACAGATCGTTGATCCGTTGTAGGGCTGACAAACAAAAAAAATCTGTCTTATGAAAAATAATCAAATCAACACAACATGAAAACAAAATTGTTTCTACTATGTCTGCTGATAGCTGTGACAGTCATGAGCGGTTGCGGCAATCAGCCCAGGATGACCAAAGACGAGGCCGCGGCAAAGATTGCGGCGCTTCAGGCGAAAGTAGCCATTTCGAAAACCCAGTGGTACGACATTTATGCAATGGGAATCCTGCCCAAGGCATCTGTTGCCGACTCTATGATCATGGAGGCTCAAAAAACCATGGAAGCAGGTGATCTGAAAAAAACCACTGAACTGCTGACCGGGGCTGATACCCTTCTGAAGCAGTATACTCCCGTGGATGTTCCCGATTACCCGGCGTCCACACCCCTGAATGACCCTGCCGATCTGGGCAAAATCCACAAAGCCACCATAGATGACCTGAAGCTGATGGTGGTCAACGGCGTTCCCCGGTGGAATTACTGGTATAATTTCGTAGGTAAAGGCGACGACGGCAATCTGTACATGGCTTATGTTTATATCAACCATCACGGAACCGGAAAACTGGTTCCCCCGACAGTATTTGCTTACAGTTGCAGCGCCGATCCACAGAAGATCATAAAGATCAAGTTCAGCACACTACCAAAACTGAAGAGCGAAAAAGACAAGATCATCTGGACGGTTGAAGAGAACGGGCGCTCTCTGGTTTACACCCTGGCAGAGGGAAAGATCACCCTGAGCTACAAAGACAAAGAGATCGAACTCAGATCGGAGATGAACAACGAGTATTCTTTCTGGTACAATAAGAACATCGACTATGCCCTTATTCTCCCCGATTCACCCAATACCGGGTTTGAAGAAACGGGAAAGGCCTTCACCGAGATCACCATTGCAGGGAAAAAGGTGACGGCCAGCGGTTTCGGTGAGCAGGAGAACCTCTTTTGCGGAGGCGCCAAAGGGGCAGATTACCGGACCGCGTTATTGAAATATGGCAATGAATGGTGGGCGCCCTTTCATACCGATCAGGCTGAAGGGATCTTTGTGATGACGGGGAAATACAAGGATGCAGGACTAAACATCGATGGGAAATACATCATTCCATCCGGATTTGAAGTCACTCCCATCGAGGCCAACAAATCGTTCACCATCAAGGCAACTACGCCCGATGGAGAGCTGGTGGTCAATTTCAATATGTGGGGATGGGACCCGCCGCTCTATGAACACTGGGGTACCTGTACCGGGAACTACAAAGGACAGGAACTGACCAATGGCTTTTGCTGGCTCGAACACATTCCGCAGGGCGGGGTGAACGATAGCCCGCCCTCCGGAGGCAGGAAAGGAGTAGCTGAGAAAATCCTTCCTTAAAAAAGTGAAACAGATACCTTTGCTGAAAGGACGAAGTGCGCCCAGACGCACACTAAACGAACGGAAAGAAATATCCGGTCAATATAAGTGAAGCTTGCTGTAATCAAGTTGGTGGGCTGCAAACAAGAAGTATCAGCGTGAGAGGAAACAAGCTGTTATAGATAAACAGAAGCCTTACGGAACTTTATGATGAAACAAGGAGTAGCAGGATTGATCCACCGGCAGGAGCTAACAGGACCATCTGCCAAACCACCCTGCAGTGCTTCCCGACAATGCGGGAGGTGTTGAGCGGACAGGGAAAAGGAGTGGTGAAAGAAACACTTCAGGTGTTTTTATAAGAGCTGAACGAAAGTGAACGGCCGATGAGGTACCGAAATTCAAGTAAACAGCGACAAAAACCCGGGTTCCTTAGTCAGCCCGGGGACAAGCACAGGGATAACCTGGGAGATATATTGCCTGTGTTGGCGCTCGAATGAAGAAAAGACGAAAATCGTTTACTGTTATCGGACAGCCCGATTTTACAAGGAGAACAAAGATGTACCGGTGGCGTTTGATTTTCTTGGATTTACCTTTAAGCCGAGAAAATGTGCCCGGGCAGATGAGCAGCGGTTTTGGGGATTTAGACCATCCATAAGTATGAATAGCCAAAAGCGGATACTGGTGTGATTTTGCATGCAATTTTTGTGAAATCACCTCACTCCTGGGACACAAGGTCAGGACGAAAGATCCCGCTCAGATCTTAAATGAGCTTGAAACACTTTACAAGCTGAACTGGCGGGGGGGCGTGGTCATTGCCGACGATAATTTCACCGGCAATAAAAAGGAAATTAAGAACAACCTGCTTCCCGCCATGAAAGCATGGATGCAAAAGCATAAATATCCGTTTATTTTCAGTATGGAATCCTCCATTGATCTTGCAGATGATGACAATTTAATGGTTGATCCAATTACCTTTTCCATATATGGCTATCACTACAGGAAAGTATTCGGATTATCAGGATAACTTTTTGCCATTTTCCTTTTTAACTTAGCAGGAGTTAAAAAAGCTAAATATGGAAAACACACCAACCCCGAAGAAAAGAAAAGCCGGGAAAATCCTGAAGATCATCCTGTGGATCGGCATCCTGCTGATTGTCATCGCCGGGGGACTATTCGCCTACGGCTATTTCCAGTACGGGAAGATCATCAGGACCATGCTGATCGAGGCGGTGAACAGGGAGAGCAAGGGATTGTACCGGGCTGAGATCGGCAGCCTCTACCTGAACGTCCTCGCCGGCAACCTCACCTTGAAGGACCTGGAACTCATACCGGATACCGCCCTGTACAGGAAAGGATCGGACAGCCTTACTTTCTCGCCCCTGATGCTGCGGCTGAAGGTCGGGCAATTCAGGGTCGTCAGCTTCAATATCTGGGATGCCATCCGGAACCGGAAAATTGACATTTCGGCCATACGGATCAAATCGCCGGAGATCACGCTTTTCAGGATGAAACCATCCCGACAGGCGCGCGAAGACAAACCTGCCCACAGGATCATGTCGATACCGCTCCCGAAGGGTCTTATCTCCATCTGTATCAGGGAGATCGAATTCGACCGGGGCAAGCTCGATTTTTATGACCTCTCGGGCGATTCGGTCATTCACCAGTCCGTCCCTTCCTGTTCGGTCATGATCAGGAACATTTTGGTCGATTCGTCCCACCAGGGGAAAAAGCGGTTGTTCAACGCCGACGACATCAGCATCACGGTCAACGATATTGAGATGAAGACCAAAAATGGGTTAAATAAAATCCTGCTTGGCGAGATCGGGCTTTCGACCGGGTCGAATTTGTTATATGTCAAGGGATTCCACCTGGCGCCCTTGTTCAGCCGGCACGATTATACCCGTAAACTGGGATTCCAAACTGACCGGATGGATATTTACGTTGGACGGATAGACGTAAACCGTCTTAACTTCAGGGAGCTGATCCTGGGAGGGAAGTTTATGGCGGGGCTGGTCGCGATCGACAGCCTCTTGCTGGATAATTACCGCGACAAGCGCGTGCCGCGGCGGCCGGGATTCAAACCCGCGATGCCTCAGGACGGTATCCGGAAGCTGAAAGCCTACCTGAAGATCGATACCGTGCTGCTTAAAAACGGAAAAGCCAGCTATGCGGAACAGGTCAACCAGGAGCCGGGGACCATCTATTTTGATAAAATGGAGGGCATGCTGACCGGGTTGACCAACGATTCTTCCTTATTGAATGCGGGACTGGTCTCGGTCCTCAAGGGAACGGCCTGGCTCATGGGAAAAGGCAGGCTGGACGCCACGGTCAGGTTCAGATTCGGGGATAAGCGGAATTCCTTTTCCTTTTCAGCCAACCTCGGTTCGATCGACCTGCGCGAGATCAACCCCATGCTCACTAAGCTCCTTCCGGCCGAGGTCATAAGCGGGAAAGTAAACCGCCTGGAAATGCCCATGGTAACGGCCAACGACGATGTCGCCACCGGCAAACTCCTCTTTTATTACCATGACCTTTCGATCGCGGTGACCAGTGAAAAAAAATCCACCTGGACTTCGATCAAGAAGGGGGTGGTCAATTTCGTCGCCAACGACCTTATCGTCAACGACGCCAACCCGACCAAGTCGGGGAAGATGAAGACGGGGATGATCTATTTCAGGCGGGACAAGGAGAAGGGCATCATCAACTTTGTATGGAAGAGCGCCCTGAGCGGGCTGAAATCAACGATGGGATTCAATTCGAAGGAACAGAAAGCGTTGATAAAGGCGGAAGGGGATTAACGGCACGCCGGCTACCTGCTCCTTGCGCACCGGAAGACAATATTGCGAAAAGCCCGGAAGAAATAGGCAAGATCTGTCCTGAACGGCCGTTTATCATAAGCTTCGAGGTACTCCAGCTCATTTTGCTGGACCTCTTCAATCGTCGATGGCGTCGGGAACTGGGCGTAAAAGGGCGGAATAAGTCCCGGCTTCACCCGGATGCGTTTTTTCCGGAGATCCTCCGAATAAAGGTTGAAATAGTGTTTGCTGAGCGGGCGGATGCCGACGATCTTCATGTCGCCCTTCATTACGTTCAGCAGCATGGGCAGCTCGTCGATCCACAGTTTCCTGAAGACCTTTCCCATCGTGGTCACCCGGAAGTCGTCCCGGAACTTGCCTCCCTTGTCCAGCAGGTTGTGATCGTACACGTAGCCCTGCAGGTACTCGGCATAGGCATGCATGGTGCGCAGCTTGTACACGCTGAATTCCTTCCCGTTCAGGCCGATCCTGTGCAGGCGGATGAAAAGGCCGTAGGTCGGGTCTGTGTCGAAATAAGGCGTCCGTATCTTGCAGGCTTTCCAGTAAAGAAGGCCGCGTGAATGCTGCTCCATGACCACTTCAAAGCCGCAGGAATAAAGGCGGCCGAGGGTTTCTGCGCGCGAGATCACCCGCTTTTTCCCGCGGGTGACCAGGAAATAGAGTTTGCGGGTCATGATGACCTTGGGGAAGATCCGGTGCAGGATGAAATCAATCGTATAGACCATGAAATTGATCACGGGCGGGTATTTTCCCAGGATCCGTTCCTTTCTGAGCTCGTTGGTATCGGCGCAGCCGATAAAGATCCCGCCCGACGGAAGCCTGGCATTGACCGCTTCAAAGAATTTGTTGATCCTGCGAAAGTCGTTGATCCGGTGCAGGTTGACGATCGCCTGTAAGAATCCTGCCGGCTGGTTGATGATGTTGAACCGTGAATCGGTGGAGACGATCAGGTTCCTGGGATCCGTGAGGTCGAGCTGGGAGCTGATCCAGGTAAAAGTCTCCGTCCCCGACTCCTCGGTGATGAGGTCCCGCAGCAGGCTGACGTTCTTCGGAACCGACATGGTTTCGGGCAGGGGCGGAGGCGCTATTTCCAGGCGTTGCTGCTCCGGGATATCCAGGCCGATCCAGTCGCGGATGAAGACCGATCTGCGGAGGGATACATAAACGATCCCGATCATCAATTCGATCAGTGTGATCGCCGATACGGTGCCGAACAGGATGAAGCGTGAGAAAAAGGTCAGCCTGAAGAGGATCATGACGATGGTCGTGATCGAAAGGATGACGAAATTGGAGAAGAGCACCGAAATGAGGACATCCATCTGGCTGCTCCGTTCGCCGATCCTGAACTTGCGGGTGAGGATCGAAAGGAAGACCCACAGAACCGGAAACAGGAGGAAAGCGAACAGGTAGGAAGTATTTCTGCTTTTCAGCGATATGCCGTCGTGGATACAGGCGGTAAAGAGCGAACAGGCCGCCACCAGGCAGAGGTCGAACGCGGCAAAGATGGTCCGGTTGCGGGTTACAGGTTTCATCGGATGAGTCGGAATTGGTAGCTGATAGTTCCCGTGAAGGAGTCGAAATTAAGGGTGGCGGCTGTGAAGTACAGTCTCCGGAAGCAGACGAAACGCAGGCCGGCGTTAAAGGTTGCCCCGTCGTACTCGGCCAGCAGCAGCATCCAGGGAAGCTTGTCAATATTGAAGGAGACGCCCCCGAAGGGCCCGACGAACTCGTCGTTGTTCCATAACAGCCGGCCGGCGCCCCATCCCGCCGTGGCGCCGATGTCGAGCCACAGTTTTTTTACATGGAAGTTTTTGGTGGCCACCAGGTAGGTGGCCCCGAAATGACGAGCCTCTCCCGTTTCGATGGAGGTGATCACATCGTGGAAGCCGACCGCGACGGCCGGCGCCCATTTCTTTTCCTTCAGGATCCGGAAGCGGATCGTGGGGACCCTGTCCGCCACATGGTTTGACCCCGGGGGCATGTCCAATTGGCGGGTGATGCGCAGGTCAACCTCGACAAACGAAAGGAAAGTCAGGCTGGCATAGGCTGCCAGCGCGTTATAGGCATTGCCGGAATAGGGGAGGTGTTGTTTGGGAAGGAAGCTTGCCCCGAACAGGAGGGTGCCGTCATTGTTGAACGTGGCCACCGGTACCCGTATATAACCGGGGACGCCCGAAACGGTTTGCGCGGGGGAGGAGATGGAGAGGGAAACGGAAAGAAGGCAACAGGCAACAGGCAATAGAAATAAAAAAGCCGACGGTCGGTATTCGGCAATCGCCCGTCGGCAGTCAGCACTCTCCACACCCCTGTCTCGAGTTGGTACATCTATCCGCATGTCCGCCTGTCCGCCTGTCCGCCTGTTATTTCCCTCCCCCGCCCTGGTCATGGACGTACTGGTATCCGCTGGCGGGTGAATAGACCTGCTTGCGGATGGTTCCGTTGACGGTAGCGCCGTGGATGGTAACAGACATGGGCATGTCGGATACGGCATAGCTGACCCTGGGGTACCACCGGTAGAAGCCGGTGTGGGTCGATTTCACCGAAGCGACGGAATCGGGTTTGGACCCGATATAGCTGAAGGTCAAAGTCGTCGGGGCGGTGAAACTGGTCCGCGACCCGTTGACCAACGTGTTTTGCGAGGCCAGGTTCCTCAGGTAAACGGCCGAGATGGTGGCCGGCACCCCTCCGGGGTAGTCATTGACTGCCTGGAAGGTGAAATCAACCGCGGAGAGCGCTTTGTCGAGGTCGACCGTGGTGGAGTTCCCGCTGGCGCCGGTGGTTTCCGAGAAATTGCCGGGGATGGCCAGCGAATAAGTGCCGGCGCTGTTGATCTGCACCGTGGCGGTATGGGAAGCCTGATCAATGGTTGCGGCAACGCCCGTATTCTCCCACGAATAGCGCTGAACATTGAACTTTAGCAGCGGAAGGGTGTTAACGGCAGGGTCGGAGAAGGGCATGGCAAACTGCAATTCCATGGATTTTGACGGTGTAGCGCCTGAAAGGTCGATATCGACCGTGCCCATGTTCAGGTTTCCTGCGGGTGCGTAGCCGGGCACTTCAACCCCGGTAAAACGGGTGAAGGCCACGTTGACGGTCCCGCTGAATGCTCCGTCGGGGATGGTGAGGCTGGTCACGGTGCCGGGAACGATGCCTTCAGGATCGCCGGCAGGGATCACGCGGCCCGCCGGTCCCACCGGAACCGTTGCCGAAAGCGGAGCCAGGAAAATAGTATTGACCATAGCGGCATCCTTCGATATCGCAGCGGAGGTGAAACCGTATCCATATCCATCGGCTTTGACGATCACGTCGAAACTGCCGTACCCTGCTTTGATGCAGTCCATCCGGTAAACGCCGTTCGCATCGGTGGCGAGCGCAGCCTGGCCTTCAAACCAGACCGTGGCGCCGGCAATGCCCGTGCCGGTGACAGCATCGATGACGCTGCCCTTCAGCATGAAGTCACCAGGTTGGTCCGAGACATTCGGATCAGACTCTTTTTTGCAACCCTGCAGGATGAGCATCACAAAAAACACGGGGAGTAATACCGTGAAAACCGCTTTCATGAGATTCGTTTTCATATCCAAGGAATGTTAAATAATTAAACTTCACGAAGTTGATGTAAATCACCCGTGAAAACACCCTTCAAAGATAAACCTTTTTTCGGGAAATGATACTCTTTTTCTTAAAAATATTTCATGATGGTGACTCAAAAGCCCTCTGTGAATCTCAGTGAATTCTCCGTGGTTCTCCGTGTTATTTTTAAATGACTGTTGCACAGAGCTTCACGGAGTGTCCATAGAGAACCACAGAGGTATTTTTAACCGTTTCAGGTGCTTTTGAGTCACCCTCATTTTCCTGTCAGGATCTGTTTTCCCAGATGATTCCGGATGTAGTCGGGGTTCAGGTCGAACAGTAGTTCGGGGATGCCGCTGCCCGTCTCGAAACTCCTGCCGTAGGCGGGGAGGCCTTTGGCCCGGTATTCCCATGGGACGCAGGACGAGGGTCTCAGGCGGATATAGTTCTTCGTGCCGTATTTCCGCGGGGGAAGCGGGACGATGAAGTTGAACCCTCCGTTTAGCAGCCCGTCGGTTTGCATGGCGAAGAAGCCGATGGAGATCTCTCCGAAGCGGCGGGAGACGTCGGCCCGCCAACCCTGGTCGCCGTCGATAAAGCGGCCATAACCGGCGCGCAGGGTCAGATCCTGCCGGGCAAACAGCCAGGATGCGCTGAACGACCAGGTAAAGTCATCCATGGAGGAGTAGGTGAAGGTACCGTCGATGAGCCGCAGTTGTCCCGTATAGCCGAGTGAACCGCCGGCCGACAGCCGTCCGTTGAAAAAGAGTTTGAAGGCTTCCCCTTCGAGACCGTACCTGTCGCGCGTGAAGAGGCCGGCATTGAGGGAGGTGAAGATCCCGTAAGGCAGCCGGAAATCCTGGCTCAGCGCCACCACCCCGGGGCGGATCGCGTTCCCTTCCGGGTCGTCGGGCAGGTTGTTGTACACCGGGAAGATCACCTGGCCGGTGAACGACAGCCCGCGCGTGATCGCCACGCTCACCGTGGGCACGATGTTGAACTGTGCCTGCAGGGGCTCGTCGTATTCGCCGAACTGCAACTTTAGTTGCGGGCCGATCGCGACGTCCACCTTCCCGAAAGGCCGGTTCGCCGGCCGCATGGGGCGCATTGCCGACCGGTAGTTCCTGTCGGAAAGGACGGAGGAGACCGAATCGGTGAACGCCTCCGGGGTCAGCGTTCCGGCAAGAAGGGCGTCATAGTTTTTCCTGCTGACCGTCACCGTCGTTACCGGGATGCCGGTTCGCAGCAGGGTGAGGGAAACGGCGCCGCCTGAATCTATTTCAGGCATCACCGCCGTGAAGATCGCCGCTACGGCACTTGGTTCCCAACGCCACACGCGGTTCTCCGCCGATATGAACAGGGTGTCGTTGCGGACCATCGCCCTGACGTTCTCATATCCCCGTTTCACCAGATTTGCGGCGATATCGCCGGGGTCCCGGCGCCCCTGTGCACCGGCTGCCAGGGTGAAGAAAAGAAGGGGCAGCATGATGAGCAGTCGCCAGTTGCCCGTCCGCTTATCCGCTTGTCCGCTTATTTTGTCACGCGTCATGGTTCACGGTTATTAACAGCGCCAGCGATCCCGCAAGCACCCCGAAGAGGTTTGAGATCATGTCAACAATGCTGAATCCCCGGTAGGGAAGAAAGTACTGTATCCCTTCGGTTGCGATGGCGGTGAGGATGCCCGCCCCGATCAACAGCAGCCTGCCCGCGCGCCCGGGAGGACGGACGGCCAGAAGATATAAAAGAACATACGGCACATACAGCAGCGAATGGAGCAGGTGATCGAGACGGAAGGTGAGAATGAAGGTGTTGTCGAGCTTCTTGCCGGTGTCGCCGTTAAGGGGCAGAACGGCGATCAGGAAGAGAGAAAGAAGATAGATCTTAAAAAGAAAAACGAAATTTTTGCGGCTAAGAAGCGTCATGCAGTAGGAGAAAGAGACCTGAAAAAATATTTAGACATTTCACATTAATACCCCGGAAGTCTGAAGCTGCTCCAGACTGACAATCCTGCTTTGGCAACCGAATACAGGAAAGAGTTGTTTATGCGAAGGTATCTCCCGTGGTTATATACAGTCCCGCCAAAACGCAGTTTAAAATCTCTTACGCCGTAGGGTTTGTCCGGGCTGCCTATCCCGAGGAAATCAAACCGGGGTATCCCGTTATCGAGTGCATACCGGATGGCTCCGTAAGTCAGAAGAACGCTTGGATGCACATCCTTCCAGGTTTTATCCATGCCGCAGATATACCATTCAATCAGGGATTTCCCGGGTGTCAGCAGGCATACCATTCCGCCCGCGACGATTCCCTTGTATTTTACCAGTTGAATAAAACCCAGTTTACCTTCCCGGGATGCCCTGAAGAAATCAAGGAACAGGGATTCCGGGGCCAGCGGCTTTTTGACTTTGGTCCTGTAAACTTTTTTTAATATCTTATAGAATTCCCTGACCTCCGATTCGGAAGTGGCCCGTACAATGCCTGCACCGGCGTTCAGGCTCTGGCGCATCTGCCGGTGCCTGGTTTTGCTGATACCCGGCACCGTATCCTCCGGGTCGGTGGTCGGAACAATAAGGTTCAGGTGCTGGATGAACATGAAGGAGTTGCGGGAAAATGCTTCATGTACAGCCGACATATCAAACATGTTCCTGAACTGGATGTACAGGCTGCGCCTTGCAGTCGTTCTGACCAGTTCCTCCAGCAACTGCGAAGCAAGAATTGCGGGTTCGGCCGCTCCCGGGGAGATAAGCGGTCCTCCGTGCACAATCACCCTGGCAGTGAACCTGCCGGTCAATCCGATATTGTTCTTTATCAGCACCGCGAGCAGAAGGGCAACAATATTGCCGTCCTGATCTTTTATGGCAAAAAGGTAAGGAGTGTAGGAAGGAACAGACTGGTAAAGATCGAACATTTCCGGAGAATGGAAGACAGTGGCTGCGGGATGTGTTTCAACAAAAGCTGACCAGGAGCTGCGGTCAACCGTTTCTGTTCCTGAAAATAACCGATACTTATCGATCACGAATGTGAATTAAACCGCGAAGGTACTTTCAAATCTCTTCTGATGGTCAAAATTTTCTTTCATGATCCTTTTTTGCGAATAATGACCAGTGAATAATGTGAATCAAGGGTAAAAATGGTCTCCTCATAAATCCGGATTCTGTCAGCGAGGGCCTTAGGGGACCAGATTAGGTGAGATCTTTACCCGAAAGTCACATAAAAATGTGTAAAAAATGCACAGTTATTAAGTCTTTTTCGTATCTTTGTTTCCGTGAAAAGCTTGGAATTTGATTATGACCCGGAAAAAAGCCGTTCAAACAAGATGAAGCATGGCCTGGATTTCGAAGAGGCAAAACAACTCTGGGCAGATCCGTTCAGGGTTATCGTCAAAGCCAGGACCGAAGATGAAGAGCGATGGATCATGGTGGCAAGAGTGACAGGCGAGTACTGGTCTGCAATCTTTACCATCAGAAAAGAGGTTATCCGGATTATTTCTGTCAGAAAATCGAGGGAAAATGAAAAAGCGATCTATAAAAGCTGAAGAACTTGATGCGAAGTTCGATGCGGGTGAAGAGGTTGTTTCTTACCTGGACCTTAAGAGTACGGAACGTCCGGGTCTGGATCAGCGGCGGGTCAGTGTGGATTTTCCTGCATGGATGGTCAGCAGGCTGGACCAGGAAGCCGAACGCCTGGGAGTGACCAGGCAATCCATCATCAAGTTCTGGATCTCTGAAAAACTGAAGCTTACGGAGCCAGGTATGTGATTTGGTGACGGGGTGACTTGACCGTCTGTCCGCCTGTCCGCCTGTCCGCTTGTCCACTTATCCGCCCGTCTGCTGGTCTGCATTTTGCATTTGCCTGTGCTCGCCCTCTATTTCAAATATTCACCGGGGTTTTGTAAAAACAACCCGACAGGAAAAACGAGAATATTCTTATGCTTCATTACGACATTTCCCCTGTAAAGCAATACCAGGGATGCTTCGTGATAATCATCACCAAATGAAACAAGTCCGTTATAGTCGGTTGGTCTGATAACTTTTGTATTCTTGACTTCCACAGCAGTAAATGATTTTCCGCCATAGAGTACAAAATCAACTTCATTGCCGGCTAATGTACGCCAATAGTATAAATGAACATCCTGAAGCGCAAAATCCAAATATGCCCTGATATGCTGGCCAACAAGACCCTCAATGGCCGGACCTGATATTTCAGATTCAACATCAAGGGGGCCTCTTTGTCTTAACCTGCGGTATAATCCGTTATCGAACAAATAAAATTTTTGATGGGAGGCCGTTTTTCTCCTGGCCCTGTGCGCGAAAACATCAAGACGATAGGCCAATAAAAGATCTTCAAGGATATCAAGATACCCTGTTACGATCCCGCGGCTGATCTGGCATTCTCTGGCAAGATTGCTGACATTCAGCAC
>Ga0163209_1000299_pt1 | contig 21101 bp, 21 predicted proteins | sample Kivu_160m_FD_113538 | JGI IMG/M metagenome (GOLD analysis project Ga0163209, IMG submission 113538) | Freshwater microbial communities from Lake Kivu, Western Province, Rwanda to study Microbial Dark Matter (Phase II) - Kivu_160m | ecosystem: Environmental > Aquatic > Freshwater > Lake ...
CGCCCGACAATAGTGCCCGGACCAGAATTCTGGTTTCTGGTATCGGGTTTCTGAACTCTGGATTCTCTGAGTGCCCTCATTGCGTCGGTCATGGCGATGATCTCGGCGCGGAAGACGAGGCTACTCACAGCTCAGCCCGCCGCTCCTTGACCTTGGCCGCCGGACGCCCATGACGCCGTCATCTAATAGGGTGACTGTCCCTCATTTGCCCGGCGTCGCGCAACTCGAATAGACCTGTGCTGCCGCTTCTGCGGCCATAGACCCATTCATCCAGACGAGAGAACCGGATCCTCAGCGAGCGGAAAAGCTGGCCTTTGTCAGGAGCCATGTGCTCTCCGATGAGGGCGACCTCGGCGCTATAGCTATCGTGCTTCAGCCAGACGTATTCGCCGTCTTTCCAGCCGATGCGTTCCCCGAACCCATGCAGTCGACATTCAAGGAGTGTGAGCGGTTGGCCACCTAGCGTGAGTCCCAACATCGTGGGCAAGCGGTCGCTGGTAGTCCTCAGGTCACCAAGACGACCATCCAACTTCAATACCGGCCATGTCTCTTGTGACAGGTGAAGGACGCCGCCCACCTTGTTCTCAGGAGAGCTCGGCAGCCACCACAGACTCTTCAGGTCCGTCGGAGTCGACGTGGACATCACTTGCCCTCCACAGTCCCGACCTCTTCTTCTGTCAGTCCGTACAGCTCATACACCAGCGCGTCGATGTGGGTGTCGGTGGCGGCGGTTGTGCGCTTGAGTGATTCCTGCTCGCGCGGGGTCTTGGCCCTGGGCAACTGCTTGTGCAGGCCGAGCCGCATCTGCCCGAACGGGCCGACTCTCTCATCCGACCACCTCACTTGAGGATTCCCACTGAGTACAGAAGCTTCTTGGCTTGGTCGCTTTCAGTCTCATATGAGAACCAAGTCAGACAGCACGCCGGGTTGATTTCATCCCGAAATGAGCCGACGCGGAGTACCTGTCCGGTTGCCTTCTTCACCAGCCGGAATCTGGGCCGACTGTCGAGATACTGCACAATGAAGACATAGTCGGCTTTGGTTTCGCTTATGAGAGCGACTGGGTCGAGGCTGGTTTTGACTTCGCCGGTCTTGCCAGACTGACCGGCGACCACTGCTATCTGGCCGCTGCCGGTCACACCCACACCTGTTCCTGTGCCGCTGCTGCTGAAATCCGAACGTTCCTTCAGCATCACGGGACGCTCGATCACGTTCGCGCCACATGCGATCAGTACCTCCATGATGTGGTTTGCTGCGGAGACGTCATTGTCGTTCATGGTTTCGGGGATGACGGTAACTACGCTCCCGGGCGAGGGGTCGCGTACGATGTACTGGTTGCGCACCATGCACCCACCGGCGAATAGCATAGTGACGACTGCGATGTACCTAGTCACGTGTCTTCTCATCTCTCCTCCTTACTCTGTCCGCGCATACCTCCTGCAGGCTGGCTGTCAGGGTTGTGCGCTTGAGGGATTCTTGCTCGTGCGGGGTCTTGGCCTTGGGCATCCGCTTGTGCAGGTCGAGCATCCGTTCCACCAGTTCGACCATCTTGTCGTCAACGGCTTCGACGCACTGTGCGACGACTCAGCTTCCTTGTGTGTAGACGGCGCTTCGGCTGGAGGCGTCGTCGAGAGGGCGCGTCTCGTGCGACGGCTTCTTCAAACAGGTTCTGGGTAACGCGTCTGCCTTCAACCGGATTCGGCAGGAGTTCCAGAAGATGATCGGCAGGCACGTTGGCGAGTTCCCTGGGTTCGAGTTTGTGCAGGCCTCCGCCGTAGACTCGCCCTTCGTCCAGCAAGGCGCCTTCGCCACAGCGGTTCAGAGCTTGCCAGACCTGTCGTTTGAGTCCAGGGTTCGACACCAGCGCGCGTGCGACCTGCGGCTTGGGGTAGAGCAACAGGTAGACGTTGGCTGCGGTCGCCTGGGAATCGTTCAGTATGAAGCGGAACGGACGGGCCTTGGCGCGTACGATGTACGTGCATAGGTACGGTGCGACCGGACGATGCTCCTGGGAATACCAAGGCGTACGCCGAGCGCACAAGTAGCGCCCAGCTACGTCAGAACGGATGCTCTCCAGGTAGCGCCAGAGCGATGGGTGTTCGTCCCGGACCTGACGTTCAGATAGACTGCAGTCCAGAAGTACCAACCTCGGGTCTACGCGGGGTGAGCCATCAGCCTCAGCAAGCACCTCGTCCGATTCCAGGTGTCGCGGACCGGGCAGGATTGGACGCAGGCTGATTGGAGGCAACTCTCGTTCCTCGGCCTGTTGACGGGTCATGATGAAGGAACCGTTCGCACCCGTAGCTATCCCCCTGCGGATAGTGAAGAAATCCCCAAGCCTGACTTTCACGTGGGCCGGGCGTGGTGTCTTGGCGGGGAACCGTGTCCACTTGTGCTCCCGTCGCAGTTCGTCGGTCGGTATCAGCCTTTCGCAGCCGGGCGACTCTATCGAGCCGCCGTATGAAAAGGCAATCGCGTGGCTCGGCGACGGCTTGGCATTGCGGAACCAGACGACGCACGAAGAGACGAGCGCATCCTCGAACTGCACCTCGGCCGGGTCGAATCGATGTATTCTGAGCGTCTCGACGTGGTCGAGCAGGTAGCGCTTAACCGCTTGGCCGTAGCCGACATCCATGAACTCGCTGGGGACAAGCCAGGCGGCTACGCCGTCCTTCGCCATCCAACCATGCGACAGGAGCACGAAGTAGCAGTACAGGCCTGCGAGGCCCGAGACGTCTATGCCGAGGTGCTGCTTGACCAACAACTGGAGACGCTCTTTGGTCTCCCTGTGCAAGTGATGGTGCCTGACGTAAGGTGGATTGCATACGACTAGGTTGGGCCTTGAGCCAGGGTCCGAAGGAGGCACGGCCTCGGTGAAGTCGGCGACGTGCAGCTCCAGTCCGGTCGGCCTCCATAGCCTGTCGGCAGCTTTCCCGAAAGCTGGGTCGACCTCATAGCCCGTTGCGTGCTGCAAGCGTGTGCGGGGGGCCAGGTCGAGAAGAGCTGAGTAGAACGAGCCAGTTCCGAACGCCGGGTCTAGGAAACGGATCCGCGTTCTCTCGGGCAGCAGCTTCAGCGTTGATGATGCTATGCTGAAGGCGAGCGGCGGCGGCGTGGCAAACTGACCCAAGCGGTTGCGTTCGGCTCCGGTCCGCTGGTCGTCCAGCTCACGTTGCACGACGAGCCGCCTCTCTTCCAGTACTTCTCTCGTCACGACGTGCTAGAGTCCCATGATGGCGAAGTCGTCAATCCTGTGTTCCCACACCCAGTCCATTCCCTCCGATGCCTCATACCCGAGATACCCTCTGTCGAAGTAACCGCCCAGAAACAGCACATATCTGAGTCTACGTCCGTACGTCTTGCGCAACTGGGAGATCTTTGTTGCCTCCTCCTTCCGACGCTTGTTCACATTGGCATAGTCGCCTGCGGACTTCGCCTCCACAAGCAACGGCAGCCTAAGCCCCCGGGGCACCTTTGGCATTATGACAGCGTCCACCGGCACGTTCAGGTCTCGTCGTTCTTGACGTACGTTGACGTTGAGCTGAAAGCAGAACGTGCCCGGCACCATCCGTCGGTGATCATCGACCTTGCTCGGTTTGATCTTCTCATATCCCCTCGCGATTAGCCACTGACTCAGACTGTCGAGTTGACGCTGCTCTTGGGCACCGCGAATGATCGGATTTGCCTGAGCACCGCAGAGACGGTCGGCGACCACGGTAGACGCACGGTGAATCTCCTCCGCGGATGGCTCCCCCTTGCCATCCAGCCAAACCAGAATGTCTCTGTCGACCAGCTTCTGGATGACCTCCCCGACGCGGTTCAGTTCGCTCGTGACCCTGTCAACTGGCAGCTTCGGTGGCAGTCTGTGGGCCTTCTCCATGGACTTGACCAGGGCGCCGGGAACACCGGCCAACCCGATGAGTCGATCAACCGCGAGAGGCGGGCAGGTTGCCATGCGGAGCACGGACAGCACCTCCGGGTGGGCCCGCAGCGTCTCCGCACCGATGTCTCGCATGTTGCGGGTGATGGTCATAGCTTCCTGGACCTTCCCGGTGGTTGTTGCTCTCGTGTCGCGGTAGGCCTTGGGTGCAAAGCGGACGAACCAGTCGTTGTACGCGTCAACTGACTTGCGGATGTCGTCTTTCCATCTGAGCGGCTTGGTGCTATTGACAGGCATGACTCGCGATTGTCGCTTTCTTCATCTTGATAGTAGGGGCCAAAACGACCGGCGTCCATCGATCACTGGGCTTCGGTTCGGGCCACAGCTTCTGCATCCGTTCATGTCCCAGCCAAGAGACTCGAAGAAGGGGTTGAGGAACTCGGCGCGGAGTTGCTCTTCCTTGTAGTCAGGGGACTGATAGACCTTTCGCTCGCGGTCGAAGTGGTCAACCAGACGTTTGACGGCGTCTGGCGCGGGCGTAGACATGCTTGAGAAGGATATGCCTGAGAGGCGTCAAGTCAAGGCGCAGCAGGCGGCCCAAGAACCGGGACCGGAGCTTACCACTAAGGCACCAAGACACAAAGTCAAGTCCGGACAGAAATGTGCCGTGTACGCTTGGCGGTCTTGGCGGTTCCAGTCGGGTCTCCGGGAGGCGGCGCGCTTAGTCCAACTCGCCTCTGCGTTCCATGTCGGCGAACAGGACTACGACGGCCTGCTTCATTGTGGCGAACGGCTCGGGCGGGAGCCCGTGCTCGGATGCCCACAGGTCGAGCTTGGCCGTCGCCTTTTCCCGCCAGACCGGTCGGGTCTTGCGCGTCCGGCGCAGAGCGCCAAACACCTTCTTGCCGTAGTTCCAGAGATGGACGGCCAGCGGGTCCTTCGCAGCTACATGCAACTCATTCAGAACATCGTTCCAGACCCGGTGCAGCCTGCGCTCCCAACGGATCGCCCGGGCCACTCCCTTTGCCTCCCGAACTCGCCGGTCAGACTGCTGCTCCTGCGTCTCACGCGTGCCGGTCTTCGGCTTGTGGAATCGGTCGTACCACTCGACCCGCGACTGCTTGAGCAGAGGCAGGCCGACCGCTGCTTCGGCAACCTGCTTTCTCGTTCGTTCTTCAGGAATCGGCGGACGACTCGTGTATGCGTCGATGATATCCGCGATTGCGGTCACGTCCGCGCCGCAGGCGGCGAGGAAATCCATGACTGCGTTGAACGTGAGCCCGGGCATGTAGCCGCGCTCAATCTGGCATACGTAGGACTTGCCGGATGGCCCGGGCCGGCCCATAGCTGAGGCCACTTCGGTCTGGGTCAGACTGGCTTCTCGACGGAGTTGCCTGAGCCTTGCCCCTACTTCCTTCGGTAGTGGGGAGGCTTCGGAATCGGTCGGCTTCGCACCAGCGGCCATGCCGAAAGTTTAGCCACCGGCTACAACTCTATCAAGCCCCTCCGGGTCCTAACTTCCGCCTTCACAATTCCTTATTCAGTCTTTCGGAAACTCCCCTCCGCCGTATCCCCCGTAGCTGTCTCAGTTGCAGTCCGCGTTGCCCTGGCCGTTGCTCTCCGTGCTGTTCTGACCGTTGCGTCCTGAGCAGCTTTGCCGGTTGCAGTCACGGCTGCTTGCCCGGCTGCAGGTCGAGCTGCAGTCCCTGTTGTTCTCTCCGCTGCTCAACCCGCTGCTCTACCGGCTGCTATGACCACTGCGGTCCAGGTCGCTGTCCGCGCTGCTCTCCACTTTGCTCTGACCGCTGCTCTCCAGACTGCGGGTGGAGCTGCTTCCAGAGCCGCTTCCCAAGCTGCTATGTCCGCTGCATGTCGGGCTACAGGTTCAGCAGCTTCTCCGACCAGGAATCAGAAGCCTGGGTCAGGACCACGGAACTGCGCGTCACTCGCCGCCGCCGGCGGCGAGCTCTGCGGCCGCACGCATCAGCCCTGCCAGCCGGGTGCTGTCAGCAGCTCCGGACGCGTGCCAGCGAATGACTCCGCTGCCGTCGAGCAGAAACATCTGAACCCGGCTGCGGTCACTGACGCCCAGCCGCTTCGAGTAAGCATCGATGTCTCCGTAAAAGGGCGCGACCCAGCGCCGGTCCGGCTCAGGTATGGCATTGCGCATCGCCCGGTTGATGACCCCGCGCAGCAGCCCCGGTATGCGCGGCCCCATCATCGGTATTTCGTAGGCGCGGAATCCACCAGCCGGCTCGAACCGCTGGAGGAAAGGAAGGAGCCAAGAACTGAGGTCGTCCTGCGACTCGCGCTTGTAGGCGAACCCGACCAGGGTGATGTTGCCGCCCGCCGAGTCCGGCAGAACCAGCCGGCTGCCGTAGTCCGGAAGCGGCACGGTCGTCCGCGTGCGTTCGGAAACCGGACCCGGAATCACGGAATCGCGAACCAGCCGGTACGACCTGCGGCCCGGGTCGACATCATAGACCAGCAGACGTTCCTCAGCGACGACGCCGATTGGATAGAGGCGGTCAAACAGCGGGTGCAGGTCGCGCACCGCTGCCTGCAGCGCAGGGATCTTGCGCAATGATGGATTGGTCATGATTGCTCCTGTGTCGTTCATGCTAGAGCAGCCTACAGGACAAATGTGTGGCGCGTATAGGGACTGGGCTAGTTCCGTGTCAACCGATCGAGAACTCGTGTCGCCCGGAGCCGGCAGGCCTCAGCACTAGCGACCTGAGGATTGCATGCGTGATTGATGCCGCCGTCCGAGCGTCAATTGCCCAGTGGCAGGTCACTGACCATTGCCGTGACTGAATCTTGTCCTCGGCGCCGCTCCAAGGCAAATGGCAGGGCAGGAGAGAGCGTGTGGTGTGACGCTTCTCTCCTGCCCTTTCGGGCCTTGGTGAGGCAGAGAGACTTTCGGCTAGACGGGATCCAGAACCAAGTCACCATCCTTCCGGCGCTATCGTACTCCCCCTATGCAAAGCCGGTATAAGCAGCAAGTCAGGTCTGCGTTATCAGCGGGCAAACGGAGTCCAACTCAGGAAGCTGCGTGTCCGGCCGGTCTGGCGAACGTCTGCGGTTAGCCAGGAACTGACATAGAGCTTATACCGGCCTGACAAGACGTGTTCATAATCGCCGCCCAAGGTTGAAACCGACGGACATTACTACTATGAAGACGAGAACCAACGGCAGCTTCCGCCTGATCGTGCTGGTCGGGTTGCTCCAGACGGCCGTTCTGGTATCGGCCGCCCAGGCCGGCTATGGCCTGATCTCGGGTCGGGTGATTGACTCCCGAACACGTGAGCCCCTGCCTCTGGCCAGCGTAGTGGTGCATTCCGGCGAGCTGGGTGGGGCCACCGACGTTGAGGGACGCTTCCGCATTGAGCGCGTGCCCGAGGGGAGTCATGCGGTCGAAGTGACCATGATCGGCTACGCCGACTACAAGGTCACCGGCGTCAAGGTGACGCCGGACCGCACGACCGTGGTCGACGCCGTCCTGACGCCGCGCGCCATCCAGGTCCAGGGCGTAAGCGTGACCGCCGAGCGCGCCCGCACCACGGTCGCCGGCCTGCTGGGCAGCCAGCGCTCAGCTCCGGTAATCAGCTCCGGGGTATCTGCTGAACAGATTGCCCGCTCACCGGACTCGCGCGCCTCAGACGTACTCAAGCGCGTGACCGGCCTGTCGGTGATGAACGACAAGTACGTCTTTGTCCGCGGCCTCTCCGAGCGCTACAGCTCGACAATCCTGAACCGGTCCAACCTGCCCAGCCCCGAACCGGACAAACGCGTCGTGCCGCTCGACATTTTTCCGTCCGGCCTGTTCGACGACGTTGTCGTAGTCAAGACCGCGCTACCCAATCTGCCCGGCGAGTTCACGGGTGGCGCCATCCAGTTGACCACCAAGGACTTCCCCGAGCAGGGGCGTGGCCGCCTGGCAATATCCGGCTCCGGCAATCTGACCAGTTCCCTGCAGGAGCGACTGACATACCGTGGCGGCAGCATCGACTTCCTCGGGTTCGACGACGGCTCACGCGCCCTACCGCGCATCGTTCGCGATGCCTCGCGCAGCGGCCTGCTGGTCGAACGCGGCCTTTTCGGCGGCGGCTTCACCGAGCGGGAGCTTGAGCAGCTCGGCGAGGCGTTCGACAACGTCTGGTCTCCGAAGACCACGTTGGCCCCGCCCAACTCCGGCTTCAGTTTCTCCTACGGAAGCCAGTCCCGGCTGGGCGCAATGCCGCTTGGCTACATCGCCGCGCTCTCTTACAAGAACGACTACTCGGTACGGGAGCAAGAAAGCACGTACTACTACATCACTTCCGGTGATCGGCTTATTCCCCGCCACGAGATCGACACGGTCCGCACCAGCGAATACAACGTCCTTTGGGGCGGCATCATCAACGCCAGCGTGAAACCGGACCCGCGCTCCAAGCTGGGCCTGCGCACGACCTTCACCCAGAGCTCCGAGGACGAGGTCGCGCTCTACTACATCCTGCCTAACTTTGACCATAACCTCGATGAAAAGGGCTGGCGCCTCCGCTGGGTCGAGCGTTCGCTCATCTCGAGCACGCTGTCGGGCGAGCACGTCCTGGGCTCAGTCGGCAGCCGCCTCGACTGGCGCACGTCCTACTCGTTCGCCCATCGCTACGAACCGGACACCCGTGAGATCCTGTACGAGAGCGATATCGACGAGAACCGGTGGTTGCTGGCCGACGAAAGCAACAGCGGCAGCCGCTTCTTCAGCACCCTAGCCGACAAAACTGCTGACGGCGGCGTCGACTACGCGATTCCCTTCAGCCAGTGGGGCGGAGAACCGGCCAAGCTGAGCTTCGGGGCAGCCGGTACCTACAAGGATCGGACCATCGACAGCCGCCGGTTCCGATTCAAACCCCAGGACTACAACAACCTTGACCTGTCACAGGACCCTGAGCTCCTCTTCTCACCCGAGAACATTCGGCCCGATGGCTTCCAACTTGAAGAGGACACGCGGCCGACCGACAACTACTCGGGCACTCAGGCACTCGGTGCCGGGTACGCCATGGTCGACATGCCGCTGTTGACCAACCTGCGCCTCGCCGGCGGCCTGCGCGCCGAGCATTCCCACCAGCAAGTGAGCACCTTCGACCTGTTCAACCCGAGCGCACCGCCGGTCGTGGGTAAGGTGAGCAGCACCGACCTGCTGCCTTCGGCTAACCTGACCTGGTCGGTTTCACCTCAGGTTAACCTTCGCGCGGCCTTTGCGCGCAGTGTGTCGCGCCCAAGCTTCCGCGAGCTTTCACCCTTCGATTTCACCGACATCGGCGGGTACGCCACCGTCGGCAACCCCGACCTCAAGCGGGCGACCATCACCAACTATGACGTCCGGGCCGAGTGGTACTTTGGCGCGACCGAGAACGTCACGGCAGCGGCGTTCTACAAGCACTTCCAGAACCCGATTGAGGAAGGACTCGAGAACGCGACCGAAATCACCCGGACCTGGCGCAACGCCATCTCTGCCTACAGTTGGCGGCTTGAGATCGAAGGCCGTCTGGACTTCGGCCGGGTGTGGCGACCGCTCATCGGACTGGCACTTGGCGGCAACCTTGCCGTCATCGAGTCGCGCGTGAAGCTCGATACGGCCAAGAGCTCGCCCGAGACCAACAGGGAACGCCCCCTCCAGGGTCAGTCGCCCTACGTGGTCAACGTCGGGCTTGAGTACTCGTCGGTCAAGGCCGGGGTAACGACCTCGCTCATGTTCAACGTCGCCGGGCGGCGGATCACCGCGGCCGGCAAGTACGGCACACCAGACTACCATGAAGAACCGTTCCCCAAGCTGGACTTCACGCTGAGCAAGAAGTTCTTCACTCGACTCCAGGCGACAGCCGGAGCGGGCAACATCCTGGGCAGCAAAGTCCGCCACACCCAGGGCGGGCTGCCACAGATGGTCTATCGCCCAGGTCGCAACGTATCACTGGGAATGACCTACACGCTGTAGCAGATGGACACTCGGAGAAGTGTCAGAGACAACGTAACCAGGAAAGGAGATACCGAATGAGCAAGACCGTATGGCTGATTGGCGCCGCATTAGTGCTGGCGCTGTACATCGGCTGCGACAAGCAAGAGGAAGTGGACACGACCAACCCGGTCGTCACAATCGCCGCACCGGCCGACGGCTCCACCCATCCCGCCGGCATCATCAACATCAAGGCCGTAGCCACGGACAACAAAGGCGTCACGCGCGTCGAGTTCTATAGCGGCCGCACCAAGCTCGGAGAGACCACGACCGCGACCGGCGACACGTTCATGTTTGGCTGGGATGCCAGCACTGCGGAGGACAGCAGCTCGCATGACCTGTACGCGACCGCGTACGATGCGGCTGACAACTCTGCAGAGGCCTCGGTCACAGTCAACATCACCGCCACCGGCGTGCGACTCTGGACCGGCACTCTCACCCAGAACGCCACCATCCGTGAGGGTGATACCGTGGTGCTCCGCGGCGGCGTGTTCGTCGGTGACGATGTCAGTCAGACCGTGCTCACCATCGAGCCGGGCGCGACTATCCTCGGCGAGGCATCGACCAAGGGAATGCTGGTCATCCGCCGCAACTCGAAAATCATGGCGGTCGGCACCAAGGAGAGGCCAATCGTCATGACCAGCGAAAAGCCGGCCGGCCAGCGCAGCCGCGGTGACTGGGGCGGCCTGATCATCAACGGCAAGGCCCCGCTCAATACCGGCGACGAAGCCTACGGCGAAGGCGGCACCGGCTACTACGGCGGCACCGACGCGAACGACAACTCCGGCCAGCTCAGCTACGTCCGCGTCGAGTTCGCCGGCCGCGAAATCAGCCCGGACAACGAGCTCAACGGTATCGCGCTCCAGGGCGTCGGCTCCGGCACCCAGATCGACCACGTCCAGATCCATATGAACAAGGACGACGGCATCGAGTTCTTCGGCGGCACCGCCAACGCCAAGTACGTGCTCATCACCGGCGTGGCCGACGACTGCTTCGACTTCACCGACGGCTGGCAGGGCAAGGCCCAGTTCATCGTGGCCCAGCAGTACCCGGACGACGGCGACAACGGGTTCGAGTGCGACAACAACGGCGAAGACCACTCCTCGACACCGATGTCCAACCCGCTCATCTACAACTTCACGATGATCGGCGCCGACACCTCGTCTTACAGTGACGACGGGACGCTCCTCCGCGCCGGCACCATGGGCAAGTGGTACAACGGCATCGTCACCAAGTTCAACGACTGCGGGTTCGATATCGACGACAGCGTCACCTGGGCCAACGCCGACGGCGGCTCGCTGGTCCTCGACAATACCATCTTCTTCAACAACAAGAACTTCAAAGAGGATGGTGACACCCTGACCGGCCACAGGGTGCGCACCTTCGCGCTGACTACCATGCAGCATAACGCCGAAGCTACCGGCTCGGTCGTGGTCGACCCGCTCAACATCGACAGCCCGAACTTCAAGCCGACCGGCGAGGCCCTCACTCACCCGGTCGCGACCCCGCCCAACGACGGGTTCTTCACGCCGGTCAACTTCATCGGCGGAGTAGACCCGAACGACGACTGGACCGCCGGCTGGACGACAAAGGCCCGCAACTAACCGCAGGTCCTTCTGAACTGACCGGGGCGGTTGCTGCCGCCCCGGTCGGTCTTCATCGAGGCATTCTGCTCGAACCGAACCTCGCCCCCGCTTCCGCGCACTGGCGGGTCGGCTTCTTGACGGAACGGCTGGCTTGTGATACGCGGGCTCCAAGACAAATGGCAGGGCAGGAGAGAGCGTGTGGTGTAACGCTTCTACCCTGCCCTTATTCAGGCACTAGCGAGGCAGATGGGCTTTCAACCGGAAGGGACCGGCACTCGTAGTCTCCGACCTTCCCGCCATATTGTAGACCCGTTCTGCAAAGCCAGTATAAGGGTAGCGTCAGGTTCGCACCAAGTGCGCGAGTTCAGGCAGGTGAGGGCGGATGTGAACCCTCCCCTGCCACGTTGCGACTCCGAGGTCAGATGGCCATCCTGACGCGGGGACTATCCTCCGTCCCGCAACATCCTAATCCACGCCTTGAAGGCACGTATGAACGTTCGGACAGGATTGGGTTGACTGCGAAGGAAAAGGGAACGGCTGTAACTACCGCCGGCGGGCGGGCTACTTGGCTTCTGCCTGCCGACTGAGGCCCGGCAGTGAGACTGCCCAGGCTTCGATCCTCTTCCAGTCCCGGTAGTCGCCCGGCGTAATGCCGAGTATGAGCTTGCCCATCAGGGTGCCGATCCGGCCCGACGGCGGCATCTTTCCGGCAAAGACCGCGCGACCCACCACCGGAAGTCCGAACGCGACCTTGTCGGGATACGCCTCCGCCGCCTTGCGCCTGTTCGCCATGGACGAAGTGATTGTGGCGCAGGTGGCGAATACCGCCAGCGGCTTCTCTGCCAGCGCGGCGCGGTTGGCGCGCACAAAGGCAGTCACCTTCTCGTTCACCCGGCCGCCGTGGATGGCCGACCCGATGACAACAAGATCATACGGCGACAGGTCCGTCGCTGATCCTGAGGCTGGAACCGCATGGGCCGAGTAGCCGGCCCGGCCCAGCGCCGCCTTCATACTATCGGCTATCTCTGCGGTCGACCCGGCGTAGGAACCGTAGACAATCAGCACATTCTTCGTCTTTCCCTCCCTGGCATCTGCCGATTGGGCGGCGAACAGAAGTACTAGTGCCGCGCCAGACAGCAAAGCTCGTGACATGCAGAACACCTTTCGAAGTCGTTTCTCGACGACCGCACCTGCTACCGGCCTGGCTAGTGGACCAGCGCCCTTCCCAGATAGTACGGCCAGATGATTAGGGCGAGCACACCCTTCCAGAAGAAGGGCAGGTGCAGGTAGCCGATGGTGAAGAGCCAGCCGATGAACCAGAGCGGCCCGAGGGCGGTACCGCCCCAGTCACGGTTGTGGTGATGGTGACAGCTACTCTCCCTTCCGGGTTTCTCGCCGGCGGATTCGTGATTGATGCCATCTGCCATTCTGTTCTCCTCTCAAGACTCTGTGACCAGACCGGCATGGGCACGGCCGAGCCATTCGAGAATCTTCGCCTCGATGATGTCACGCGCACTGCGGAAGGCGGCGAGTCGTTGCTCCTCGTTGCCTTCAACGGCAGCCGGGTCATCGATCGGCCAATACAGGATGTCCACCAGCCCCGGCCATAGGGTCGGGCAAGCCTCGGCAGCCTTGGAGCAAACCGATATCGCCGTGGTGACTCGGACGGTGCCAAGGAACTCACGGACGTGCTTGGGCCGTAGTCCGGTGGCATCGAGGCCCTTCTCCTCTAGCGCGCGAATTGCCAGCGGGTCCACGGCCTCGCCTGGTTCGAGCCCGGCGCTTATCGCTGACAGACGGTCACGCGCATGGTGACGAAACAGAACTTCCGCAATCTGGCTGCGTGCCGTATTCGCGATGCAGAGAAAGAGCACTACGGGTTTGGTTTCGGCCATCAAGGCCTCCGGTTATCATCCGCCATGATGGCACCCGACTGCTAATCTATGATAAGCTGCAGGTCAGGAATCCGTTAAGGCGCACTGGCCAGCACACGGGTCGGTACGCAACCTACATCTGCGCTCGGCTTGCCGCTCCGGACAGATTCGCCGGCAGCCTTTCTCAGGACCGTCGGCCGCTCGTCGGTTCCACCAGTCTGCATCTTAGGTTGGCGGGCCCTGCCCCTCCGCGCCTTTCCGCCGCCGCCCCGGCCTGCCTTGACTCTCTCCCTCCACTTCTCTATCGTTCACCGTGCAGTCCAACCTGCTCTACGCCCTCACCCTGTCCGCCATTGCGTCACTGGCGACTGTGCTCGGCAGCGTGCTTGCGATGATTGCGAAGAAGCCCGGGCCGAAGCTGATGGCGTTCGCGCTCGGGTTCTCAGCCGGTGTGATGATGTTCGTCTCCTTCGCCGAGATGCTCGCGAGCAGCATTCACGACGTCGGATTCCTGCCCGCGGTCGCTTGCTTCTTCGGCGGCACCGTCTTGATGTTCGCCATCGACCTGCTGGTGCCCCACCTCTTCGTCTCCGAGCAGGCCGACAAATGGGTCAAAGACGGCGCCGACGCCTGCTTCAACGATATGCCGGTCAAGCACCGTCACCACCGTCACCGTCGCGGCCTGACCAGGGAGAACCGCCGGTCGCTCATGCGGGCCGGCCTGCTCATCGCCCTGGGCATCGGCATCCACAACCTGCCCGAAGGCATGGCCACGTTTGCCGGCGCCATCAAAGACCGCGGCCTCGGCCTCGCCATCGCCAGCGCCATTGCGCTCCACAACATCCCCGAGGGCCTGGCGGTAAGCCTGCCGGTCTTCTGTGCCACCGGGTCCAAGCACCGCGCGATCTGGCTGGCGTCGCTCTCGGGCGGAGCCGAACTCCTGGGCGCGCTCCTGGCCGCGGCCGTACTGATGCCTTTCCTTACTCCGACCGTGCTCGCGCTGACGCTGGCTGCGGTCGCCGGCCTGATGGTATTCATCTCCTTCGATGAACTCATTCCCGGCTCATACGCGTACGGGTTTGAACACCTCAGCGTCATCGGCATCACCTCGGGCATGGCTCTCATGGCCCTGTCAATCTGGGTGCTCCGCTAGCAGCACAGCGGCTCGACAGAGTCCACAATTCCGCCCTCGGGCTGCGGCTCACGGCCTACCGCTCCAGACAGCGTCGCGTACGTTGGCTCGGCGGATTGGCCTCAACGGCCCCTGTCTGACAGTGCGTACAACGTCTATCGTTCTCTCGACCCCGAACAAACGATGCGCGAACCAACGATGAACGACCGGAGCCGTCAGCGGTCTCGGCAACCAGAATCGTAAATCCAAGATGACTTGGCCCGTGTCAATAGTCACTTACTGCGTTTCGGGGAGTACGCATCGTTCGCCCGAACGAGGAGGCCATGGGCAGTTCGTGTCTACGAGTCGAAGTCGTCGATGGTTTCCTGCAAGGCAGCGACAAGCGATGGAATGTCGCCCGTGAGGATCTGCCACACTATGTCGTAGTCGATGTCGTCGTAGCCGTGTATAAGCCGGTTGCGCAGCCCGACAACGCCGAACCAGGGAATCTCGGGGTGCTCGTCGCGGAACTCCATCGGTATGCGAGAAGCCGCCTCTCCGACCACTTCGAGCAGTCGGATAAGCGCAAGACGCAGTGTCCGGTCACCGTCGTATTCCGCACGGCTCCGCCCGACCACCAGCGCGGCCGCCTCGCGAGACGCATCGAGCATGTGTCGCAGGCGGACCCGCAGGTCATGCTGCGACATAGAGCGGCTCGGCTTCGTCCTCGACTGTCTTCCGGAAGTAGCGGCTCAGGAAACCCGACGTGTTGAGGTCCACCGACCGACCGAGCAGCCGGCTCAGTTCTTCCTGCATGGAGAAGAACGCAAGACCGGGCACATGTCCGGGTTCAAACTCAACCAGCACGTCGATGTCGCTGGCCGGGCCAAAGTCCTCGCGCAACACCGAACCGAACAACGCCAGCCGCCGGATGTGATGGCGACGACAGAAGTCCGCGATCCGGTCTCGGTCAATCGACAGCTTCGGACTCATGCCTTAGTGTATCGGGGTAAGCACCTGCGTCAAGCCGATGCTCGCCATCGCCGTTTGGCTTGCCGCTCCGAATGGCCCGCAAGTTCTCTGCCTGAAGGCTGTAAGCTGCTAGCCGTAAGCTGTCAGCCGTCAGCCCTCCGCGCGGGACTCGCTACGCCGCGCCGAACTGCTGCTCTGCAGACGTGACGACCTCCTCCAAGAGGCAAAAATACTCATCAATGTAGTCTAGCGCGGGTTTGTCACGCAGTCCGTCTACATCGAAGTACATAGCAGCTTCTACGCTCCCGCTTGGCCCGGTACTCGGGCGCCTGTGTTGCACTCGAAGTTGCCTGAGAGCGCGTCGAACCGGTTTGGTTACCCAAGCCCGGACGTCCCAACAGACCAAGCGTAGGTCACGACTGAACCAAGGCTGTGCCCTGACTGCGCTGAACTCGGCATACCCCGTCACTGCCACGCTGCCCTCAGCGTGGATGCTCACGACTCTGCGAACGCCGACTGGACCTTCCTTCAGTATGACATTCCTCAGTTCCAGTAGTTGGACGCCGGTTGGCGATGAGCGCAGCCGTCTCTCTTGGCCACTGAACCAAGTCTTGAACCCGCTCTTTCGTGCGAACTGCTTGTGCAGATGGTGCATGACACTTCGCCCGTAGACAACGGCGGCCTCAAGGTGGTCATTGAAGGCAGCTCGGTCACTGTTCTCAACCTCGCGTGCCCTATCCCCGTACCTACGAGCCTTGGCCAGCGTCTCACGAGCCATGCAGTGCATCGGCGTGAGTCAGAATGAACGACGGGCGCATGGCGTCATAGACGGTCAGTGGAGTCGCCGCCCACCGACTCCACTCGTCAACACGAGTCTGACTTCACCTTCAGCCAAGCACGCTTTAGAATGTCCTGGGTTCGCCCTGCGATGCTGTCGGCGCGATGGTAGTAGACCGTGGGCAGCGGGTGTTTCTTTCGCAGCGCAGCAATGCGATCGTCAATCGTGTGGTGAGTCCGCTCGCACCCTGGTGACATCCACTCGCCTACCTCAAGACACCGAAGACCCATCTCAATCGCGGCAGCGGCTTCCGAAACGGAGTAGTCCAGGTCGCAGAGTCTGCCAGCGGTATCTCTCTCTCGCCGGACGTCGGGTATCATGGAGAGCAGGTGATTCCAGACGAGTGCGAACGAGGCGTCATCCGCGTCCATCTCGAGTTCCAGCCGCCTCTCTTTGCTCCTGAGCATATCGATGGGGTCGTGCCGAAGTAGGTTGTGACCGAGTTCGTGGCCGACCACAAACATCAGTGCCAGCCTCACTGCTGGGTTCGGCGCGCCGGACTGAGCCCACGGCAAGTGAGGCAGATCTCCTCTATGCAGCTTTGCGAGGAGGTCAGCCAAGGAACTGACTGCGGCTTCGCTCTCGTCCTCCGCGTCTGCCTGACGCTCATCTACACAGGATGGTGGGCTCTCAACTGTCTGGAGTACAACATCGCTGATCTTGTCGAACAGCATCCAAAGGCCCCGTTTGACTGTGATGGCGCCCCTTTCGTAGTGTGCATTCACCAAGCTACAGAGCTCCTCACCGATTGCGGGAGGCCGAGACTCCTGAAGCAAGTATCTGCTCAACCCCAGGCCAAGGTCGAAGAGTATGTCTGCCAGAACCGCATCACGCTCAGGCGCTGAGTTCAGCGGCACGCCGGAAATGTCCCGCGCCTTGGCCTGTCGGCAACGCAGGGAGTCAAACTGCGTCCTGCGTTCTCCACTTGGATGCCTATCTTGTGATTGGGAGTCGGCGGCAGCACCCGGGCCGGCTCTAAGCACGAGCGGCCCGAGCGACTCGATCGTCGCGTCCAGCTTGTCGGCATTCGCATCCTCGCCCTTCCCGCCGATGGTCTCGATAGCTTTGCGCGTCGGGCTGTCCTGCAGGTCGCCGGCCAGTCTGGCCGCCTCTTTCAATAAGTCCCTTGCCGTGTCCAGAAGCCCGGAGAGATGAGTCAACTCCGTTCTCAAGAAGTGTCCGACTTCGAGCTTGACTGATGTCATGCCGCATCGGGCCAACACAAGGTAGCAGTAGGCCTTCCCTATCTTGCCCTGCGCCTTGGTGTTGGTATCCGACGCCCCGTGGAACTGCCACGCCGCCTTCCCCAACCATCCTTCGCGCAGGCGGTGAAGTCCGTTCACGAGGTACTCATCATGCACGGACGCCCCGTTCTGGCCCGAGGGTGACTGGGGCCCGCTGTCGCACATGGTAATGCAGGGAAGCGGCCGGCCGCGTCAGGAATCGCTCATGGTGTCGCCGGGACTACCCCTGTAGCGTCTAGCGCACGACGCGCACGCTGGTCACTCTTGTCCATTGGCCCGTTGATACGCGGACGTAGTACACACCCGGCCCGAGTGCACGGCCCGAGGGAGCCCGCGCGTTCCAGTTGAAGCTGTGCAGTCCGGCTGGTACCCGTCCATTCCAGAGTGCAGCCACCTTCACTCCCACCGCGTCGTAGACTGCGACGGAGGCGGCTGTCGGTGAGGGGAGCGCCAGCTTGACCACCGTACGGCCGCTCGATGGATTCGGCTGGCATTCCATGTGCGCCACACGTGGGAGTTTGTTAGGCGATTCGGCGACCCCGACGCCACAGGTGAACTGGCGCACCAGACTCCAGTTACACCAGTTACCAGCCGTATCTCGGGCTCGCGCACGCCAGTAGTAGTCAGTCATGCTCGGGAGATTCGCCACGACTGACGTGTCTGGCAGTGTCGGGCCTGGGGATAGGTCGATCGTGTCAGCGAAGGAGCTGTCGTGCGCCAGTTGAACGTGGTAGAGTTCGGTGCCACTAGTGCTGTCATGCGATGCACGCCAGATCAGGCTGGTCGTGTCGGTAGAGATGCCGCCCAGGTGCGGTGGGTAGACGAGGGTGGGTATCAAGGGGCCAGTCATGTCGATTCCGAATCCTTGGATGGCAGAGAAAGCTCCTTGGTTCCCCGCCAAGTCGTAGGCGCGAACCCTCCACCAGTACCGATGCTCGGGTAGGGAACTGAACGTGTCGTAGACCACTGCCGTCGTGTCCGTGTACAGCGGTCTGATGCTCTGGACCGTGTCGAGTTGGATGATGTAGCGCACCGCCGATAATGTGGGAGCTCTGAATGACACCGGGCTCCAGTGAAACTGCACCGTGGACGATCTGAACCACTGTCCGGCCGCGGGTTCGAGTAGCGACGGGACTTCCGGGGTTTGTACGTCTATTTCGAACTTCCATGTCTGTGACCACATCCCCACATTTCCGCAGCGGTCAGTGGCGCGCACTCGCCAGTAAAACGATGTATCGGCTGGTAGGTCGTGTGTGTATGTGGTGTCGGCGCATCGTGCGGTGTCCACCATTGCGCCGAACGCCGAATCATAGGCGACCTGAACGGTGTAGGAGGCGACGCCGGACAGATTGTCAGAGGCCCGGTGCCAACGGGAAACCACTGACGTGACGTTGATTGCACCGCCTGAAGGCGGATAGACCAGTGAAGGAGCCGACGGGTTCTGCGAGTCGACGGTGAAGTTCGAATCACTAATGTCTTCAAACGCTATCTCACCGGACGAATCCATCGCCTGAAACTTCGCGCGGCAGCTAGCGGAATTGACGGTTGGGACAGTAATAGTGCGCGTCGTCTCTGACGGAGGCACTGAGGCGTCCAAGACAATTGAGAACGTGCCACCACCATCGGTGGAGAGAAGCAGCCTGCCGTGGTCGAAGTCCTTCGGCGCCACCGTCCACGAAATGATCCTCGAGGTCCCTCCCGGCCACAGTTCACGCCCAACGGGGGACAGAAGATTCCCCTGAAGTCTGAACGGTACGAATCCTACCCTGGCGTACATGAACGTATTCGATGGGGTCCCGTTTGATGCCGTGTCGGAATCGGTCCACACTGCCCCCCCGCCACCGTTTTCAGTAGTGTAGAAGTCCACATCATGGCCGTTGTCCCCGTTCCACGTGAACTCTATGAGTAAGTTGCCCGTGTTGTAGTAGCAGAACGGTGCGCTGCATTCGAAGGGGTACCACGTTTCGTACTGGCCGCTACCGACCAGCATCACTGGCTCCGTCAGGACGGTGGTCGGCGCGTTGCCCCCGTAGTTGTCTGCAAAGTGGCTGCTGAGTTGATAGACGTCGGTGTTGCACATTTTGACCTTCACGTCGTAGAAGTAGCCTTGGGTCCACGAGTTATTCAGAGAAAATGAGGTGATCTTGCCGGCCACGTCGAGTTCTTGCTGGAAGTAGACCATCTGGCAACGCATAGCATCGCAGACATCACCATAGAACGGCAAGACGCTTCCTCCGTATCGTTCCCCTATGATCACGTATGTTGTGTCGGCCCAGCAGACCGCAGCGCATAGTAGCGCCGCGACGACTGTCAATCTAGCCACATCGACCTCCTATCAAGTACGTCTTCCGGGACTCGATCGCTGCGTACTTACTCCGTCCGTGAAGTCCGGGCGGTCTCTAGGGTTCCCCGTCAACCGAATCTTAGCCGGGCGAGGCGGGATGTCAAGGCCGAGAACCACGGCCGGTGTCCGGTTCGGCGAGCGGGTCAGGGAGAACGCAGAAGGTCGTGGTGACGAGGTAGTTCGGAAAGGGACTAGGGGCTGGGGGCTAGGGACTAGAGCAGAAGTCGAAAAGGGGCGGGCGAAGGCCCGCCTTCTGATCTACGGGCGCGTCAGAGCGGCGGTCTCTGCGAGGTTTGATCGAAGGGCAGAAGGGCGAATCCCGACGGATTCAGGCCTTGCGGCTTCGACGGCGGGCGGGCTTGGTTGAGGAAAGGACTGAGGATGGAGGACTGAGGAAAGAAGACTGAGGATTGAGGATCTCACCGTTTGCGGCTACGGCGAGGTACCGCGGCAGGCCTGTCGCGGGCAATCGGTGGTTCACCCAGGATCTCGGCGGGCGTCTTGCGGCCGCGGTCGGTCCGGTCGAAGTCGGCGTCGAGGCTGACCAGCGTCAGGTCGTGCTTCTCGGCAGCCACATACTGATACGCATCGTCGAAATCCAGCCCGAAGCGCTTGCGGGCCGCGACAGTTTCTCTTAGGGAGTCAGCGTCCAGCGCAACTCTCGCGATGCCCGTATCCAGCAGAACATCGGATACGAACTTCAGGAACAGGTCATCGCGCTTGGCCCGAGTCAGCAGTAGTCCGATGGCGCAGACTGAGAACTCAGTGATGGCGATTTCTGCGAGCGGGACCGCATCCAGAAAACGCCGCACCTCGTCGGCCCTTTCCTGATCAAGCAGCAGCTCCAGCCAGACGTTAGCGTCGGCCAGTAGCATCTTCCACCCACCAGTCGAGCACCTTGTGCTGGAGTTCGACGGATGTGTACTTGTCGCGCAGGTCCTTCAAACCACCAGCCCAGTCCAGACGCAGTTTCTTGCGGCGCGGACGCCTGCGTCTCTGGCTCAAGAACTCCACGAAATCGGCGACTTCCCGCTGCAATTCCTCGGGCAACTCGGCGGTCTTCCTGATCACTTCCTCGATGGTCTTCATTGGTTACCTCACGCCAATCTAACGCATGGCGAACCGGAAGTCAAGGCGTCGCGTTGCCGCGCCAGAAATCTAAACGAAACGGGGTCGTTGCCTCACATAAGGAATGTACTGGAAAGGAGACATAATCTGACCATCACAAGACCCGAAAGGAGATGGTCAGATGGTGCTAAC
>Ga0163209_1000300_pt1 | contig 21085 bp, 21 predicted proteins | sample Kivu_160m_FD_113538 | JGI IMG/M metagenome (GOLD analysis project Ga0163209, IMG submission 113538) | Freshwater microbial communities from Lake Kivu, Western Province, Rwanda to study Microbial Dark Matter (Phase II) - Kivu_160m | ecosystem: Environmental > Aquatic > Freshwater > Lake ...
ACCAATGGTAAATCCATTCCTGGGAACTTCCAGTTTCAAATTATCAAATACAGCTTTTATCTGTCCCGGAGTGGTATCCTTGGAACCGAGCCCGTATCTTCCACCTACAATAAGCGGCCTGTTCCCAACTTCGAAAAATGCATTCTTTACGTCCAGGTACAGGGGTTCACCGGGTGCACCCGGCTCTTTTGTCCTGTCCAGAACCGCAATTTTTTTAACTGTATCCGGTATGGACCGAAGGAAAAATTCATTTGAGAAAGGCCTGTAAAGATGGACCTTGACTACTCCTACTTTTTCACCCAGTTTGTTAAGATACTCGACAGTTTCATCAATTGTATCCGTGACGGATCCCATGGCCACGATTACATACTCTGCATCTTTTGCTCCCACATAATTAAAAGGCTTATACTGCCTGCCGGTTAGTTTACTGATCTTGTCCATATACTCCACAACTATTCCGGGGACGTTATTATAAAATTTGTTTGATGATTCTCTTGCCTGGAAAAATATATCGGGATTTTGAGCCGTGCCCCTGGTAACCGGATGTTCCGGATTTAAAGCTCTCCGTCTGAACTGTTTTAACGAATCCTCGTCAAGCAGTTTTTTAAAATCCTCGTAGTCGATAACCTCGATTTTTTGAACTTCATGGGAAGTCCTGAAACCGTCAAAGAAGTGCAGAAATGGCACCCTTGATTTAATCGCGCATAGATGGGCCACTCCGGCAAGATCCATGATTTCCTGCACCGAACCGGAAGCAAGCAGTCCAAAACCTGTTTGTCTTACGGCCATTACATCCGAATGATCGCCAAATATAGAAAGAGCATGCGAGGCAAGGGCACGGGCGCTTACATGAAATACACCGGGTAAAAGCTCTCCCGAAATCTTATACATATTGGGAACCATAAGAAGAAGTCCCTGGGATGCAGTGTAAGTTGAAGCAAGAGAACCTGCCGCAAGCGAGCCGTGCATCGCTCCTGCAGCACCTCCTTCGGATTGAAGTTCACTTACACTGACCACCTGCCCAAACATATTCTTTTTACCGTGAGCTGCCCACTCATCGACATATTCACCCATTGGAGAAGAAGGAGTAATGGGATAAATAGCCGCTACTTCAGTAAAAGCATATGCCACATATGCCGCAGCCATATTTCCATCCATGGTTTTCATGGTTTTCATAATTTGATCTACTCCTTTATATTTAAATTTGAGGTAATGAAGCTACACAAAATCATTGAATTATAGCACATTTAATTTATTTTTTTAATAAAGTGAGAAACACCTGTGAAGTCGGGATGCGGGCGGATTAGAGTTCCCTCCTATCGGATATTGCCCTTCCTATAGTAACCTCATCCGCATACTCCAGATCACCGCCGACAGGAAGTCCGCTTGCCAGTCTTGTGACCCTGACACCCATTGGCAGTAAAATCTTTTTTAAATATCCGGCTGTACTTTCACCTTCCACATTCGGATTCAATGCAACTATTACCTCTTCGACATTATCGATTTTTATCCGCTCCAGAAGTCCAGGGACCCTTATCTCATCGGGCCCGATATTTTCTATTGGAGAAAGCAATCCTCCCAGAATGTGGTAGAGTCCCCTGTACTCACCGGTTTTTTCAATAATCGCCACATCGCTTGCTTCTTCTACTATGCATATTTTTTTTCTATCCCTGGATCCGTCCCTGCAAATTGGGCAAATATCTTCTTCAGTCAGACCATAGCAGACGCTGCAAAATTTGACTTTTTCTTTCATTTCGATAATGCTGCCCGATAATTTTTCAATATCATTATGAGAAAGCTTAAGCAAGAAGAATACGATTCTTTTAGCAGACTTGGGACCTATCCCCGGAAGCTTTTTAAATTCGTTTATTAAATTTTCTACACTTTTTATATATAGAGCCATTTAAGTTTTTAAATTGGTTTTATTACCAGGCAAATTCTATAAAGATCCGTTTATGCATGCAGGCAAAATTCCATGCGTTAATCAAAATAATCCCGGTATATTCATCCCTCCGGTAAGACCCGCCATTTTACTTTTAGCTTCTTCTCTGGATTGTTTTATGGCATCATTTGCAGCAACCATCACCATGTCTTCTATCATCTCCAGATCGCCTGCGGATACCATATCCTTATTGATTTTTACTTCCAGGATCTCCTGCTCTCCGTTCACCTTTACTTTTACTGCACCTCCGCCTGCGGAAGCTTCGAATACCATATCTTTTAATTCGTTCTGTATTTCCAGCAACCTTTTCTGCATCATCTTTGCCTGTTTCATCATATTGCCATAATTAAGACCCAATTTTTACTCCTTTTCCTTTATATCAAATTTTTCTTCAAAATAATTGAACACATCTTTCTCTTCCGCTTTATTTTTACCGGCAGTTTTGATTTTCGCCTTTTCTTCGGTATGTTCAGGATTATCAGCTTTATTTATTTTTTTGCCAAGCTCGAATTTAATTTTAAAATCTTTACCGGTTATTTCTTTTATCACACCTGATATTAACTCTATATTGATATCTTTATTTAAATGGTCCTTGTGCCACTCTTTTTTTTCATCGAGATGGAAATACAATATACCATTTTCTATCCTGGCAGGTTTTGCCTCCGTAAACATTGCATGAACTGAAATTTTTTTCTTCTTTATATTTTGAGAGATCTTCTCGATATTACCGGTGATGAGGCCAATATCTTCTTTTTTCCCCTTTACGGTATCCGCCAAAACCGGCTCATCTGCTTTTTTCTTGTCTCCCGTATACTTGCTTTTTATTTCAACCTCGTTTACCATTTTATTGATTTCCTGACTGTTTATGATATCTAAATCACCTTCTTCATCTTTATAAGTATCCGTATCGGCCATATCGGCTCTGATTAAATCATTGTCTGATTCTACTGCACCGCCTTTCTGCACCGAACTTAACCTGCTTACCTCTTTCTTTAAAGATTCAATCTGAGCTTCAATGATTCTTGTTTTCTTTTCTATTTCCTTCTCATCCAGTACTATAAAATTTATAGCTTTGACTATTGCCGATTTGAAAAAAACTTTTGAATCTTCACCCCATTTTACTTGCTTGAGCAGTTCCGTAAAAAGTTCCATATAAAATTCTATTTCTTCTTTCTGTAATTTGCTTGCCTGATCCTGGTACCTTTCCTTATGATCCTCGCTTAAATTTATGATCTCGAAAGGATTATTATAATTCTTGATGACATACAAATCATATAGATGATCCAGAAACTCCGATACAAATACCTTTAGATTTTGATTGCTCCCGGTGACCTTATTTACCAGTAGCAACCCGCCGGTTAAATTTTTTTCGATTAAAACATCCGTAAGTTCAAAAAGAAGTTCCAGATCTATAACGCCCAGAAGAGAGGTTACGTCTTCGACCTCAATTTTATCCTCGCTAAACGCTGCCAGCTGTTCCAGTATTCCATCGGCATCTCTCAAGCTGCCGTCTGCATATTTCGAAATCAAATCAAGAGCCGCACCGCTTATGGTTATTTTTTCTTTCTTTGCAATTTTCTGCAGCCTTTCCTTAATTTTATCCATTGGAATGGGAAAGAAATCAAATCTCTGGCACCTCGATAATATAGTGGGGATCACCTTGTTCGGCTCAGTGGTTGCCATTATGAATATTACATGCTCGGGGGGTTCCTCAAGAACTTTGAGCAGGGCATTAAAAGCTTCAGTGGTAAGCATGTGGACCTCATCGATAATATAGACCTTTTTTCTCAAGATATTCGGTAAATACTTTACTTTTTCCCTGAGTTCCCTTATTTCGTTTATGCCCCGGTTGGAAGCGGCATCGATTTCTACCACATCAACACTTGATCCATTGGATATGCTTATACAGTTTTCACATTTATTGCATGGATCCGGAGTTATGCCTTTCTTACAATTCAGAGCCTTTGCAAGTATACGCGCAGTTGATGTCTTACCGGTGCCCCGGGGACCGCAAAATATATATGAGTGTGATATTCTATTATTGGATATGGCATTCCTTATGGTCCTGATATTATATTCCTGGCCGATTATCTCTTCGAAATTCTGCGGTCTCCACTTTCTGTAGAATGAAATGTAATTCATAAGATTATAACTACCTGATCACCGGATAATAAATAATAACAAATGACCGTGCCGCAGATTTCGACTTATAATAACAAGTGCAACTCATGTAGTTGACTCCAGCCAGGCTTCCTTGTGGCACCCGGAGAATATTACTTACCGCTGCTTCCTTTCGGACCTGACGGGGTTTGTAACTTTCCGCCGCACAAGACCCAACCTTCAACATCACTTACACGAGCGCTAGACATTACTATCATAAGCCTCGAATCTGCTAGTCAGCCTCACTATAGCGGATTGTGAGTTACAGGGCACCGCTAGCTCCCCACCTAGCACGGCCAATTTGATTATATAAAATTAATCAAAAAAATAAAACTGGCTAATGTGTTCTTAGCATAAAAATAATTATTGAAGATTTAATTTAAAGGTGTAGAATTTTTATTTCAGTAAACAGTCGATTAAAAAATGACTGAACTCGACCAGGAAAAAATTTTATCTATTATATCCGTATGACCAGATCAAGAAGGGAAACCAATAAGACCAAAATTTCTTTAAGTTTCGCAACTCATATGATAACTGACGCTTATGCCAGTTTCATTGTGGGACTCATTCCGGTACTGGTCCAAAGATTGGAACTATCTCTTTTTCTGGTCAGTATTCTATCTGCGGTTAATTTTCTTTCCAATAATTTTACACAACCGGTATTTGGATACCTTTCGGACAAATACGGCATAAGATATTTTTTAATTGCCGGACCATTTTTTACTGCCATATTTTTAAGCATTATAGGAGTCACACCGTTTTACTGGTTGATCCTGATATTTTTATTCCTGGGAAATCTTGGAATTGCAGCCATTCATCCTCCAACTGCCGCTACAGCAAGCCACATTGGGGGCAGGAGAAAAGGATTGCTTAATTCAATAATATCTTTTGGAGGTACAATAGGTTTTTCTTCGGGTTCATTATTTATTATTTTGATAATCAACAAACTGGGAATTAAATATACGCCTCTGACAATGATCCCCGGGGTTATTCTGGCTCTTGTTCTGCTCAGATTTCCTCCATCCGTTTTCTACCCCGGAGCTAAAAATATCGGAGCAGGATTCATCGATAAAATTAAAAAACTTAAGAAGACGAAATTTATCTTACTTCTACTCATTGCTTTTGCTTCTTTTTCAAGAGATGTGACCGTTCTTTCTATGTTTACTTTTATACCTTTATATTTTACCCGTCAGGGAGTAAAACTCTTGAATTTTGGATATATAATCCTGGTTTTCGGTTTACTGGGAGGAATAGGCGGCCTTCTTGCTGGCTACTATTCGGATAGGATAAGAATAAGAACGGCAGTTATACAGGCAGGATTGATTATTTCGGTTCCTCTTTTCTTTTTAATGTTCAGGGTTCCACTTAATTTATCGATAGCACTTTTCGTAATAGCGGGTTTTTTTGCATCTTCTACACTGCCCTTATGCATAAGGGTTGTGCAGGATATTTTTCCGCGCAACGTAAGTCTTGCTTCCTCGATGGTCATGGGGGTATCGGGAGGGTTTGCGAGTGCTTCTATAATCCTTCTTGGAAAAATTGCCGATAATATTGGAATAGTAAAGACTGTAAGCTATGTCCTGATAATCCCCGTTGTGGCATCCCTGCTTTTATTTCTGTTTCCTAATGTAAGATCAAGATATAAGTAGATAGAAATTTAAAATGTAATAAAGCAAGAAATGAATAAAGATTATAGCAAATTCAATAAGTCCCAGATCTACCTTTCGGCGGGAAGCCATTTTATTACAGATATTTATCAGAGTTTTATTATAGGACTCATACCAATCCTCACTTTGAAGTTTGACCTGTCTCTTTTTAAAGTTGGCCTTCTTACCGCCACAGGCTTAATCGCAAATAGTCTCTTTTCTCCTATTTTTGGATATTTTTCTGACCGTCAAAACCTGAAATATTATATTATTGCCGGACCACTTTTCACTTCCATCTTTCTCAGCCTGATTGGGATACTTCCCAACTATTACTTCTTACTGGCTTTTATATTTCTTGGCAACTTGAGTATCGCAGCATACCATCCAGCCAGTGCCGCTATTGCTGGACACTTCGGAGGCGGAAAAAAAGGACTCGGAAGCTCTATCATTAATTTTGGAGGGATTACCGGAAGTGCACTTGGTTCTCTTTTAATAATACTGGTGATTGAGAAACTCGATATAAAATTCACACCCTTTGCCATGATTCCGGGATTAATCACAGTTATTATCCTGTTTAAACTAATGCCCCGCACACAGGGAAACAACTCCGGTAATTTCTCTGATCTTTTTTCAAGAACTAAAAAATTAGATAAGAAAAAGTTACATCACCTATCCTCGATTATATTTACTATTTATTCTTTATATATATTATGGCTCACTCTTATTACCTATATGCCCCTATACTACACCGGTTTAAATGTTACCCTTATAAATATCGGAATTATTTTATTCTTATTTGGAATGCTCGGAGGGACCGGTGGCCTTCTTTCAGGTTTGATTTTCGATCACTTCAAAAAAGGCACCCTGATTATACAGATAGGTTTTGCCCTTGCCTTACCGTTTTTATTTTTTACTTTTAAAACCTCCGGTCTTACTTCAATAGTATTCTTCATTTTTGGAGGGTTCTTTTTGATTTCTGTTCAACCCGTCTGCATCAGGATGACACAGGATCTTATGCCGGAAAATATGAGTCTGGCATCATCTCTGATCCTGGGATTCGGTCCCGGACTTGCAGCAATAACCATGATTTTTTTAGGAAAAGCCGCAGATATTATTGGAATCGTTGCTCTTGTAAACTATGAGTTGATTCTCATCATACTTTCTCTTCTTCTCCTCGTTAGCTTCCCGCTGTCTGAAAGAAGTTTAAAAAAACAGTAAAATCATCTATAAATAAAATAAAAAAACTCAGTTTTTTAAGACTCCTATTACTGGCTATCTTGCCATCATTAATATTTCCAGAACATCATTTTTATTTAGTTTAACAAAATTACCCCTCGGTCCCTCTTCTGTGCATTTTTCTGCCATTTCTTCCAATCTATCATAAGGGATGTTCATCTCCTTTAAGGTAACGGGCAGCCCTATTTCCCTGTAGAAATCCTTCAGCCGTTTTATCCCTTTCAATGCTGTTTTTTCGACATCCCTGAAATCAGGTTCCACATTCCACACCCTTACCGCAAATTGCGCAAACATCTCCGGATCCTTTTTATACATATATTTCATCCATGCCGGGAAAATAGTAGACAGTCCGGCACCATGAGGGACATCATACATTCCGCTAAGCTCGTGCTCTATTTGATGAGAGGCCCAGTCTCCAATTCTTCCGGTACCAAGAAGGTCATTATGGGCAATTGTGCCTGCCCACATAATCTCGGCACGTGCCGCATAATTTTTCGGTTCTTCGAGTACTATAAAGACATTGTTTATAACTGTCTTTAAAGTAGCTTCACACAATCTATCTGTGAGGTCCACGTCCTTAACAGCGGTGAAGTATCTCTCCATTACATGTGCCATTATATCCGAAACTCCGCATGCAGTTTGATCAGGGGGAAGAGTATAGGTTATCTCCGGATTTAATATGGCAAACCGGGGGCGCAGTATGTCACGACCAATCGCTCTTTTATACAGTCCTTCTTCGTTCGTTATTACCGAATTACAACTGGATTCGCTGCCGGCAGCAGAAATTGTAAGAATCACCCCTACCGGGATGACTTTTTCCACACTAACCTTTCCGGTGAAAAAATCCCAGACATCCCCGTCATATGGCACCCCTACCGCTATTGCCTTGGCCGAATCGATTGCGCTTCCTCCGCCCACAGCGAGGATGAAATCTACTTTTTCCCTGCGGCAAAGGTCTATTCCTTCTTTAACGAGACCCAGCTTTGGATTTGGCTGGACACCGCCCAATTCAATTATTTCAAGACCGCCATCTTCTAGTGATTTCAATATCCGGTCGTAAAGTCCATATTTCTTGATACTCCCACCACCATAATGCAATAAAATCCTATTACCGTATCTGGCTGTCTCGCTTCCAACCTGACTTTCGGTACCTTTTCCGAAGATTATTTTAGTAGTATTCCTGAATGTAAAATTCTCCATTTTTTCCTCCTGTAGATCCGAATGTTATTTTCAATAGTGAAAATAAATTTCAAAATCCAATTTTTGTCTTCTGCAAAACTTTTTTATATCCTTTTCAACATTATCCCAATACCCACTCTTAGTAAAGTATATACGTTCATATTCCTGTAGCAAATTTTGATGTTTATCGGTAAGCCACCTTCTTACACAGCCCCAGACCGCGCCTGTTATATTCAGGTTTTCAAATAAATAGGACCCGGATAATTTTTTTATTTCCAGGACGATTTCTTTCCAATCTGTAAAAAACGGAAGAATCGGACCGATAAAAACATAGGTTTCGATTCCCGCCTCTTTTAATTTCTGAAGTGCTTCTATCCTTTTTTGAATAGAGGACGTCAAAGGCTCGATCTCTTTTCTCAAGATATCATTTGTTGTAGTGATAGTTATTCCGACCTGGCGGCTCTTAAATTGCGAGAGCAGATCAATATCCCTTAGAACAAGATTGGATTTGGTTAATATTTCCATTTCAGGCTGTAATGGAATTAGTTTCTCCAGTATCCTGCGGGTCAACCTGTATTTTCCTTCCAGCGGGTTATAAGGATCGGTTACAGAAGACATAAAAATCTTCTTACCCTTATATTTCGAAGTATTTTCCGGAATAAGATCCGGTCCATTTATTTTTGCGTCAATGAATTTACCCCAGGGTTCCGTATGTCCGGTGAATCTTTTCATAAACCTTGCATAACAATACAAACAGGAATGCATACAGCCAGTATAGGGATTTATAACATAATCCGCACCTGGCAGATTAGATCTGCTTATTATTGATTTTGCTTTTATCTCTCGTATTTTCATAGCGGAATCAGATAGCCGTATTTTAATCTTTAGCTTCCGGGAATTATTATAATTCTTCCCCGCAGATTTCTGATGTATCGTTTCAAGAATATGAGTTTTTATTCTTTTTCAAGCCTGTCAATAACAGATGTATACTTTGCCTGTTTGCTTCCAGCGCTTACCGACATGGCAATAGTCAGGGCTTCGGCTATCTCCTCTTTTGACGCTCCTGCTTTGACTGCTTTTCTGTAATGATACTCGACACAGGGAACACAGTCTGCCATTACCGAATCTGAAAGAGCAATGAGTTCCTTGATCTTTCCATCAAGAACATTGGGCCTGTAAACAGCATCTGAAAATTTCGCATAAAGTTCATTAATTTCTTCCAGTATAAACATCTTTACCTCCTTAAAGTAATAGTTGAATGTTATTTATTTTTAATTTTATTGCTTATCGGATTCGCAATCCAGGTTAGCAATTCGGAATACCAATATAAAAAGCCGGAATCGAGCGTCAACACTTTTATGGGAGAACTATCATTTTGCAATAGCCTGTATTGAATAAATAATCCATTACTGTAAAACTGCTATTTTTGCTTCCGTTGATTATGGTTTTAAAATACCCTTCTTAACAAGTTCTTCAGCAATCTGGACCACATTCAATGCCGCACCTTTTCGAAGATTGTCAGCCACGCACCATAATACGAGTCCATTTGCGCAGCTTGTGTCTTTTCTTATTCTTCCAACAAGGACCTCGTCGCGATATCTATTGACATCAAGTGGAGTTGGATAATTTCTCTCATTTTCGTCACCACAGATATTCTCAACTGCCGGATCGTCCATCAAGACTATGCCGGGTGAATTTTTTAAAATATCCCGGGCTTCTTCGGGCTCCAACGATTTTTCAGTTTCTATCCATATAGATTCTCCATGTCCGACAAATACAGGCACGCGTACTGCGGTCGCAGAAATTAAAATATCCGGATCCCCTAAGATCTTACGGGTCTCGTAAACGAGTTTTAATTCTTCACGTGTATAATTTTCCTCCATGAAGGGTTCTATATGAGGTATACAATTAAAAGCTATCGGACGAGAAAAGACTTTTGGATTAAAATCAATATTTTCAAGCGACTCCAGCGCCATGGGTGTCTGACGGCGAAGTTCCTCGGGTCCTTCCACACCCCATCCGCTTGTAGACTGGTAGGTTGAAATTATCATTCTTTTTATTTTAGCAATTTTATATATAGGGGCCAGAGCTACGACAAGTTGGATAGTCGAGCAGTTTGGACTTGCAATAAAACGCACTCCTTCTTTGATGGAATCAGCATTGACTTCAGGAACCACCAGAGGAACATCTCTGGCAAGACGAAAATCCCTACCGTTGTCTATACATATTGCCCCGGCATCTTCCGCAGTTTTCCTCCATGTTACGCTGGCTCCTCTTGCCCCTTCTTTCCCGGCAAAAAGAACCAGATCGGCACCCTTAAAAACATTCTCAGTTGTTTCTTCGACAAGCATTGATTCTCCTGCCAGTATCTTTGAACGTTCTCTTGTCGCTGCGACTCTGGGTGGCCACTGGCATGGGAAATTTCTTTCTTTCAGACAATGAACGATGGTTTCTCCTACCAACCCCACTCCTACAACTGTTACTTTCAAAGCCACTTAAAACTCCTTTATATCTTCACATAATAATGTATATAATATTGTACCAAAAATAATACAAATTAAATTACAACACTGCCCCTTACTATTTGCCTATTATAAAAACTTTTCCATACAAGCACAACCACTTATTCTGAATTATCCTCAAAGTATTTTTTAACTTCTTTCAGGCTGTCAAATTTCTTAAAAATCATAGCTTTAATTTCTTTTTCCGGTTTTATGATATCCGGAACCATAACAGGCAGCATTCCTGCCTTATAAGCTGCTATTATCCTATTTGTTGAGTCTTCCAGGACCATACAATTTTCAGGCCGGAAGTTTAATTTTTTTGCTGTTTCCAGAAATATTTCCGGGTCAGGTTTCCTGTTTGTTATCTCGTCACCGCATACAACCTTGTTAAAATATTTTCCGGTGTCAGATAAATTCAACATTAGCTCAGTCCTGTCCCTTCTGTCGATGTGGCAATCGCCATCTTTAATTGTTTTTTCTTATTATATTCCAGAAGTTTTTCCAAAAGACCCTCCTTCAAAGGTACACCTTCCGAACGGATAAAGTCCTCAAAAATATTCATTGTCTCATCTATAATATCTTCATACGGTAAACTGGAACCATAATATTTCTTATAGACTTCAATCGTTCTTATCCAGTCCAAGCCAATTGTTTTTTTAAAAATCCCATTACTGATTTTTTGCTTATATTTTTTACAGGATTCTTTCCAGCTTCTATATATAAGTTTCTCAGTATCGAACATCAATCCGTCCATATCGAAAATTATCAATTCAATTTTATATCTACCTATTTTCATTAAACTTATGACCTTATAAATTTCATTTCAATAAAAAATGTTATATTTGGAACCTTGAAAGCTTTTGTAGGTGTTTTCTCTTCGAAGCATCACTTCCAGAATCTTCTTCATCTTCAAGTATTTCAAGCGCTACCTCCAGATGGTCATTTTTAATACCGTCATTTTTCTCTATATTTTATAGCCAATGCTCTTTTCAATATCTTCAATCTTCATTCCGGTTTTTTTCTGTAATTCTTCTTTTAAGATTGGCCCAATTTACCGTAAGCACCCTTCCAATCATTGGCTAACTTGATAAATTTGGAATATCCATTTTTTCTTATAAATTCAATAGCTTGTTTATATTTCTTGTATTTGTAACCTTTTTTATCATAAAAGCCGTGAATTATTTTACATCCGGGGTAATCCCTGCAATCAGCGCAAGTTTCAAGTTTTTTTTCCTTAAAACAACATACTTTCATAATACATTTTGCTTTGTTAATGTCCCTTTTTCCTTCATCATATCCCAGTTTACAGCCCTTACAAAATCCTTCAATAAATGCTTTACATGTTTTGCAATATCCACCACAGCAACCGATAAATTTTATTGTTAAGTGTTTTTGTGTCTTCATTTAAAAATTACAGAGATTATTTTCTTCTATATCCAACATTTTAAAATCATCTTTTATCAGTTTGTCGCCCCTTGAATATCGCGTTATAAATCCATCAAGATTTTAGACTTATAATGCTGTCTTTTAATGCTCTGGCAATTTTGACGAGACTGGCAATATCAATGATATCCAGAGTGTCTTTTTCTGTATGTGTTATCGTAGCCATCAATTCCGGCATTTTTTCCGATGTAAGAGTTAATGCCGGTTTTCCTCTTTGTACAAATATCATATGATCGCCATTATACCACGGCGTACTCTCTACCAGGCCATTGTAGTTTTTGAATATAGAATGTAACTTTTGTTGGAGCTCATCAGTGCTTTCATAAAAGGAAAAAGCTGTTTTCCCTTTTTTATAACCAACATCATCCACATTAATTACAAGCAGAATTTTCTCTATCTCAGAATGATAGCGTTTCATGTAATCCATCTGACCGCCTGTACTGTAGTGATCTTCTCCATTAAAAGCTATAAGTTCGATACATAGTGATTTATCATAATCCATAAGCATTTCAGCAAGTAAGAGTAAAACTACAACACCTGAAGCATTATCTGAGGCTCCGGGAGTTTCCTCATATGCGTCGATATGAGCACAAACAACGATCTTTTCATTATTTTTTTGATTTTTTCGAGCAATAACATTGCTTGCTGTTGATGGAATACGCTCTGTCTGAATAATGAGTTTAAACATTTCATTAATATGGGCAGAAATCTCTCTTCCAATGACATCGGTGCAATAAACTGAAGGAATATCAAAATCCCCATCAACTATCAGTGGAAATGGATATAAAGCACCAACCAGTTCGGGATTTTTTGCAGTAGCAGTAATAATGGCTGCCGGCTTCTTTTCTTCGAGAAATGCATATATCTTTTTATGATGGTCGGGATTATAAAAAACAAAATTTTTAGGCATTAATTGCTCTGAGCATATCTCGTCTTTCATTAATAGAATTTTGCCTTTGCAGGAAATCTTCTCCAATTCACCAACAGTAGATACAGCAACCAGTTCTGCAGTAATATCACATTTTAAAGAATATGGACTTATGTATACGTCAAAATTATTTTTTTTGAAGGATAATGATACTTTTTTTTTCCTGTAATCCATACATTTAAAAGGAGCAGTATCAACATCATATCCTAATTGTAATACAATATTTGCAAAATAATCTGTGGCTTCTCTGTTACCAGGAGAACCTGTACGCCTGTTTGGTTTTACACTGCATATTTTATTCAGGTATTCAGAAGCTTTTGTTAAATATTTTTCACGGTTCATAGTTTCCGTCTAATAATTATAGATGTTATTTTTCAGCTATGACTAACATCTCAAAATCATCTTTTGTCAGTTTGTCATTTCTTGAAAATGCTCCCAGTTTTGCGCCATAAATATCAATATTCTTAAATCCAAGAGATTTCAGCAGCCAGGTTATTTCAGATGGAACATAATATCTTTCATTACACTTTAGTTCTTTGATATTTCCGGAATCATCTTTAATTGTAACAACACTGAAGTTTCGAAAGGTCATCAAATCAAAGAAATTATTCTTGCATTCTGCATCACCTTCACCTGCAGTTTCGGTATAAAATTTCTCAACTGAATTAAATAATGGAAACAATCCGTTTAAAGTGGTAAATATTATCTTGCCTTTAGATTTTAAAACATTATAGGCATTTTTTAGTATTTCGTAATTCATTTCATCGGTTTCCATCAATGGGAAGGCGCCTTCACAGATCATTATTGCCAGATCAAATTCATTTTTGAATGGAAGTTTCCTCGCGTCATGCTTTTGAAAATCGATATTCAGGTTTTCAGCTTTTGCTTTTTCTCTTGCCCGCTCCAGGAGTGATGATAGATCAATCCCCGTTACCTGATATCCCCTTTTTGCCAGCTCAACCGAATGTCTTCCGGTCCCACATCCGATATCGATAATCTTTAACGTTTTATCAAAGTTTATTTCCTTTTCAATAAAATCACACTCACCAATCGTCCCCTGTGCAAAATTTTCATTATCATAATTTTTACCATAGTTCTCAAAGATAGATTCATACCATTGCTTCATATCTGTTACTCCTAACTGACAAATAATATCATAAATAATTTTTGATATTGATAATCTAAAAAGCCCATTGACCTTTTCCTGAAGTTATCACAAAGAAAATCAGTAATTGAACCATGTACTGCATCCAGGCATCACTCATCCTGGAAGTTATTAAATCCTTCTCGAGTTGCTTGTATAATTTGATTGCCTTCATAATATTTAAAAATAGTTATTGTGAAGCTTCTTAGCTACTGGCCTATGGAAAATAAACGCAAAGTTTAATTATGTGCATTTACTTTGCTTAAACATATCTGAAATTTTCACATCGGGATGGTGATAACTTCCTTTTCCCTCAGCTCTCCAGCAATTGTGAATTGCTTTTTTGGGGCACCATTCGGTGCAAGCAAGACACAGTTCACAATGATGCTGCCAGACCGGTTTGTTTTTAATCATTTTTATATTTTGGACCGGACAAATCTTTACGCAGACTGTACAGCCGTTGCATTTTTCATCAGTATAAATACTTTTATCGGTAAGCGGCATCAATTCATAGAATTTGAGATTTGTGTCTTTTGGTTCTTTTGAATTATTCCTTAATTCCATTAAATATACTTTATGCAACATTAAGTACAAAGGGGTCATTAACCAATTTAACAGTGATTTTGTAATTTTATATTTGCTCTTCTTGCGGTTGATTATGCATTGACAAATAACCTCGATTCTATTCTTACAATTTTTAAACATAGTTTCTTTATTTTGGTCTATAGGAAATGGAATATGACTGTAATCCATGGTATTCATGGGAAGTTTTATGGAAAATTCCGCCGAAAGTTCGCCGCCCATCGATTTGATTACTTTACTTAAGTTTTTTAAAGTTGGAAGTCCATTAACATTCTCAATGCCTCCGCAAGTGCAGACAGCAAAAATATATTTTGAACCAATATCTTCCAATTTTTTTATAAATCTTTCTACTATCAGGGGTATGCCGTAGAGCTGGGCCATATAAGCCGGGAATACAATCCCAATATTATTTGCGTCTGTTTTTATACTTTGTTTGTTAATGGCCGCTGAAATGGGTATCAATGTCCCATTCGTTTTTTCCGCGATGTTCCTTGCCACAGCGAGGGAATTTCCGGTTCCGGTAAAGTAATAAATTTCAAAACTCATGAATCACCTCATTTTTAAGATAAAATCTTATTATACGAAAATTTATCTATTTGGCCATTGCTTTTTCTTTCAATTCTTTGGGCATTTTTTCTATAGCATAACGAAGGGCAGTTCTGGGCATCACCTTCCTATTTTTAATCACATAATCAAATACTTCCTTCTGATGAAGCTTACTTGCTTCCTTAAGCATCCAGCCATAGCCCTTCTGCACCAGATCATCCCGATCCAAAAATAAAATATCTGCGATCTCAAAAACATCCTTTAAAAACTTACCTTTTCTGGCAGGTATAATTAAAGACACTGCTGAAGCTCTACGCATCCAGCGGTTTTTTGATTTAGCCCATTTTTTTAAATCCGATAAATATTCCGGATACATCTCCACCAGAGTACCGATGGAATGGTTACAAAGAGTATCGCACGATGCCCAATTACTAACATAATAATTTACCCATTTTTCAAATACTTTAAAGTCCTCCGGTTTATAATCCTTATGTACATAATAGGACCAATTACAGGCTATATATGACTCTTCCATATAACCTGATCCCCACAACTCCTCACACAGGATAAAAATTTCCTGTTTCTTTTTATCCTTCAAAACTTTGAAGTATTCTCTGCCGATTTTACCTGCAACAGCGGTTTTTACTCCATAGAACCTGACCTTTTCTTTAAAAAAATGCTGCCCCTTTTTTACCTCCTTGAAATCAGCATTTTTCTTTAACTCCTGACGAACTGATTCGATGATATCACTCATATCCTTACCTTCCCTCTGGTAATTATTTCAAGATATTGTATATATAAAATCCCTGCAATTACTTACCTGATATTTCTTACCTCTGGCAACTACCTTAAAACCTTCTTTTTCCAGTAATTTTTTTTGTGCTTCCTGTCCTCCGGGATACTTTTCATTTAGAAAACCATCGGACTTCAAAGTTCGCCAGTAAGGAATTTTTGTTAAAGCCGATTTCTCTCCTCTTGTAATTACTTCCTCTACTGCATTGGCTATTGTCATTATAAATATACCGGTTGTAAGTGAACAACAGCCTCTGACCTTATGTTTTCTTGCTATTTTCTTGCAGATTTCCTGTATAGTGATCAACCTTCCTTTAGGGATATTTGCCATTATGGGAATTATTTCAGAAGCATTGACCAATACTACCGGATCACCGACACTTACCCCCATTTTATGCATTGCGTTATAGCAGGGAAAGTCTTCTTCCAGTTTTAACACTTTTGGAAGTATCTTTTTATCTTCTAATTTTTCTGACCATGTTTTTTTCATAATTCACTCTATTTGTTAAAAATCTTTGCCTTTTTGTATTTTGATAAAAATTCCGCCGTTACGTTTTTGGATTTTTACCTTATCTAAAAATTCCTGACTTAGATGTTTTGGAAGACGCCGTGATTGCCAGTTGTGTTCTTTTGCAGTTTTAATCCCGTCAATGTCGGTGTTAGCTGCTGCTATAGCTTTAAGGGCATAGTAAGCAGCACCAAATGCGTGCTGAGTAACATGCGCAGTGGCCACTGCCTGACCTGCAGCATGCGCAGCAAAACAAGCTGCATTATTTTCTTTTACTTCGCGGGCAGCAGCATGAGCGGCAAGAGAAGTTCCGCGTATGTCACTCATCTTAAACACGCCTGTACGGACCCATATTCTGCATGCTTCGATTGCTTTACGGGGCCGACCGTTTTTTGGATATGCCTTCTCAAAAAACGGGAGCATCCGCCCGGCGCAGTCCGCAGCGCAGGTTGCCAGCGATCTCTGGTCCTGTTTGCTGTATTTTTTCATAGATTATTTTATAAATCCTTTATCCGCAGCCTTTCTTTTTTCAACTGGCGGAGAGAGTGGGATTCGAACCCACGGTACCACTTGTTAGTGGTACACTCGATTTCGAGTCGAGCGCTTTCGACCAGCTCAGCCATCTCTCCAGATCAGAAACAGTAAAAAACATTAATAGTCAAAGATTAAATTAATCCGCTTGATCTATAATATTCTATATAATCTCCTCAAGCAATTCGCAGGCATCTTTTACATACTTCGCGCATTTTTCCCTGAACAGATTTTTTTCTTTTGCGATTCGATGACCTTCCTCAGTGCCAAGATCGACCCCTATTAACTCAAGGCACTTTATGGTGCCGTTTCTTTGCCTGAATTTTTCTACAAACTCTCTGGTTTTCTTGTAAATAACTTCTTTTAAATCAGGACTCCACCGGTTTCCTTTTAAAAACCTGCAGCCTATCACCATTATTGCTCCTGTAACGGCGCCGCAGGCTTCCTGAAGTCTTCCAAAACCAGCTCCGAATCCACTGGCAATCAATCTGGATAAATCTTCATCTACTCCTGAAACATCGCTGAAAGCCGAAAACACGGATTGTGCGCAGTTATAACCTTTATTAAAATCAGAAACTGCTTTTTCACTTCTTTTCATAATTATCTCCTTTTAAATTTTAAGTGGAGGGGCTTTCGAATCCCATAAAAATATACACTTGCGGTATATTTACAAAATTAACTTTCTGATCTAACATTCTTTAGCGCTTTATGGCGGAGAGAGAGGGATTTGAACCCTCGAAGCAGCTTACGCCGCTTACACGCTTTCCAAGCGTGCGCCTTAAACCGCTCAGCCATCTCTCCACCAATCAAATATTATAACATTTAAATATATGGAAATGTCATAATTTTTAACTAAAATGCCACCTTTTAAGGCGGAATTTTATTATTTTGAATAAATGATAGGACTAATCAGAGACTAGACTGACGACACCTTCAACATTTCTGTATTTCTATTTATTATCCTTATCTCTTTTATTAGAAGTATAGCGGTTATAAAGAAACAGCAGAAATCAGTAACCGGCCAGGAAATCCATACTCCTAAAAGATTAAAGAAAACAGGCAGTATAAAGATCGCAGGTATAAAGAAAAATAAATCCCTGCACAATGTTATAAAAAGAGCGGGTCTGGCTTTACCGATAGCCTGGAAAAAGGTGCTGCCCAGTATGGGAAAACTCCACAAAGGCGCCAGCATTGCAATCAGTCTTAAAGGACCAGCTCCACTTTCGATTACATTTATATCACTGGTAAAGATACGTAAGAGTGATTCAGGAAAGATTACCATGATAATAAATCCTATCGAAGCTATGACCGAGGTCCAGATAAATGCTTCGCTTAAAACTTTTTTGACTCTCGGATAAAGTTTTGCTCCATAGTTAAACCCCACAATAGGAGAAAATCCCTGACTTATTCCCAGAATAGGCATAAATATAAGATCAATGATCCTGATACCTATTCCGGTTATTGCTATATACACATCTCCACCATATTGGCGTACTACTCTTATAAAAAGTAAAAATGCCACACTGCCGACAACTTGCATCAAGAATGAAGAAAATCCGAGACTTAAGATTTCGCGGGATATGGATTTTCTTATTCTGAATATATTTAACTTGATCTTGAATATGCTCTTGCTGGACATAAAAAAGACCACAAAATAAATTGTACTTATTATATGACTTATAACAGTTGCGATAGCCGCACCCTTGACCCCCCATCCAAATACCATTACGAAAAAATAATCAAGAATTACATTTGTAACCGCTCCTAAAATCATTTCATACATAGATGCTCTGGGTTTTCCTTCTGCCCTGATCAGGCTGGAACCATTTATGGAGAAAGATAAAAATAAAAATCCAAAAAGCATAACTTCCAGATAATCCCTTGCATATGGCAAAACTTCACTTGAGGCACCTAAAAACCGGAGTATTTCTTCGGAAAAAAAGTAGATAGGGATAATTGTTACAATATTAAAAATCGTATTCAAAATGAAACTATCGCCACCGGCAATTATTGCTTTTTCCTTATCGCCTTTACCCAGCGAACGGGATACAACAGAAGCCGCACCTACGCCGGTAAGAAGACCAATAGCAATTATGAAAATAAGCACAGGCAGGACTATAGTAAGACCTGCAATCGCATCAGGGCCGACAGCACGGCCAACAAAAAGAGTGTCAACAAAATTATATAGCGCTATTATTACCATTCCTGTTATAGATGGAACAGAAAACTTGAACAGTAATGGCCTTAAATTTTCATTTAGAATTTGTTTCTTCTGTTTTTCCATTGTTTTACCAATCTTATTAAAATTTGTTACTGGAATTTTACCGGAATAAAATATATTTAATCAAATCCGAACAGAAGTTTAAAAATAATTATGCTGCTGACCTGGAATCCAGTCCTAAAATATGGGACACAAAGTCTTAATTATATTTATGGCATGAGAATTGTCAAGAATTTTTAATACCTATTATTACAATTTTTGATGTCTATGCAGGGATTAAGTGTACTGATTATGCTTCCATCTTCTGGGTTTTTATACTTCTATTAAGTATTCTGAGTTCCTGGATAACGAATACCCCGGTTACCAGAAAGGAAAGAAAATCGGAAACCGGCCAGGAGAGCATAACCCCATTCAATCCAAAGAAAAGAGGGAGGATAAAAATAGCCGGTATTAAAAATATTACCTGTCTGGAAAATTCTATTATCAGAGCCGGCAGCGGCTTACCGATGGACTGGAATATTACCCCTCCCACAATTAAAAAACCCAGCAGGGGTAGAAATACAACAACAATCCTCATGGGTAAAACTCCCATATTTATGAGTTCCGGATCGTTGCTAAAAATACCAAGCAGATATTTTGGGAAAAACATTGTAGCTATAAATCCTGTAGTAGCAATAACTGTTGTCCAGAGCAGCGCCTCACCAAAAATTCTCCTTACCCTTGCATACAATTTGGCCCCATAATTAAAACTTGCGATTGTAGAAAAACCATAACTTATACCCAGGATAGGCATAACCGTCAGATCGATTATTCTTATGACAATCCCTGCTACGGCTATATAGAGATCGCTTCCATAGTAAAGAATGGCACGGTTGTATACCAAGAATATTACACTGTCGATTATAGCCATTAAAAAGGAAGGAAATCCGATAAAAAGAATATTCTTCATTACGCGTAAGTTGGGTGCGAGCATAGAAACTCTGGGGCGAAATATACTTTTTCCATAAAAAGTGTAAATAACAATATAAACACAACTGGCAAATTGACTGAGAATAGTGGCCAGTGCCGCTCCTTTCACTCCCATCTTAAACGCGAAAATAAATATGGGATCAAGGATTATATTAAGTACTGCACCTACAATCATCGGATAGACCGCGGCTCTGGGTCTGCCCTCGGCCCTGATTATATGATTCGCGGCGAGAGAAAACGAGAAAAATATAAATCCAAATAAAATAATGGAAAGATAATCCCGGGCATAAGGCAGTACATCTTTTGATGCGCCAAAAAAGATAAGTATTTTATCCGAAAAGATAAAGGCAGGTATCATCAACACTGAATTTATAAGTATATTAAGAACAAATGCGTTTCCACCAGCTTTTGCCGCAAGTTCGCGATCATTTTTCCCAAGAGCTCTGGATATGATCGATGCTGCGCCAACACCTACCATCAAGCCTATGGCCAGCATAATAATCTGGATCGGAAAAACTATAGTTAGTGCAGCAATAGCAAGGGAACCAACGCCCTTGCCGACAAAGATGGTATCGACAAAATTATAGAGTGCACTGACTATCATTCCGATAATACCGGGAAGGGAAAATTTAAAGAGGAGCATCCTCAAATTTCCGCTTAATATTTGATCTCTCTGTGATTCTATACTCTGCAATTTCATACTTAGAATAAAAGTATAATAGAATAAAAATTATAACTGGCAATTATAACAAAC
>Ga0163209_1000301_pt1 | contig 21009 bp, 14 predicted proteins | sample Kivu_160m_FD_113538 | JGI IMG/M metagenome (GOLD analysis project Ga0163209, IMG submission 113538) | Freshwater microbial communities from Lake Kivu, Western Province, Rwanda to study Microbial Dark Matter (Phase II) - Kivu_160m | ecosystem: Environmental > Aquatic > Freshwater > Lake ...
AAGCTGTCAGGAACTGCCTTCACTTTCCTACGCTCCTGATGCTCTCCATCGCCACGAGCATAGATGCCCTGGCAGTGGGTGTCAGTTTTGCGTTCCTCGACATGACGATCTGGCTTCCGATCCTGATCATTGGCCTTATCACCTTTGTGATCTGTTTTATAGGGGTCAATATCGGGAGCAGGCTTGGACCGGTGTTCGGCAACAAGCTTGGAATCATCGGCGGGATTGTTCTGATCGGGATTGGGATAAAGATCCTGATAGAGCACCTGGGGGGGAAGGCTTGAAGAAAGACAAGAGACAAGAGACTAGAGACAAGAGACTAAGAGACAAGAGACTAAGAGGCTGAGAGACCGGGGTAACCATCACAACCATCACAACCATCACAACAATCACAACTACCACAACCACCACAACAACAACTCATCAATGAACCCAATACTTACTCCACCCAAAGAGCAAATCACTGAAATTATCGGAAGGATCTATCGCCGGGGACTGACAACCACCACCGGAGGGAACATATCCATCCGGGATGCGAACGGGGATGTATGGGTGACCCCGGCAGGCATTGACAAAGGATCCTTGCGGCCGGCCGACATTGTTTGTGTTCACCCTGACGGTTCCGTTTCGGGCATTCATAAACCGTCATCCGAATTGCCGTTTCACCAGGCCATCTATGAAAAGCGGCCTGACCTGAGAGCCATTGTGCATGCTCACCCGCCGGCCCTAGTGTCATTCAGCATTGTCGGAAGCTTCCCGGACACCAACGTCATTCCCCAGGCCAGGCAGGTTTGCGGCCCTATCGGGTTTGCGTCTTACGAATTGCCGGGAAGCCAGGCATTGGGAGAAGTCATAGCCGTTCAGTTTGCCCAGGGTTTCAACGCGGTGATCCTTGAGAACCATGGAACCGTGGTAGGCGGAACTGATCTGAAAGAAGCATTTGAACGCTTTGAAACCTTTGAATTCGTGGCGAGAATCCTGATCAACGCCCGAAGGCTGGGTGAGCCCAATTACCTGGATGAAGATCAGATACAGGCTTTTGAGGCCCAATATAACGAGCCCTTCCCGGAAATGGAAAAGGCGGAATATCCTTCCGATGAAACAGAGCTCCGCTCCGAAATTTGCCGTATCGTTCGCCGGGCTTGCGACCAGGGACTCATGATCAGCACTTACGGCACCGTGTCCGCGCGCTGGCGCGGGGAGGATTTCCTGATCACTCCGCGAAACTTTTCGCGCTGGGATATCGAGAGCTCAGCGGTTGTACAAATAAGGGGAGGTAAAAGTGAACCGGGAAAAACGCCAAGCCGGTCGGTCAGGATACACCAGGACATTTACCGGAGGAATCCATCCGTAAAAGCGATCCTGTTTACCCAGGCACCCTATTCCATGGCTTTCGGAGTGGCAGGTAAAAGCTTTGACAACCGGACGATCCCTGAAAGCTGGATCCTTCTGCAGGATGTACCCCTGCTGCCGTTTGGCGCTCACTTTGCCGGCCAACAGCAAATCAGCCAGTCGCTTAGATCCGATCACCCGGTGCTGATCATCAGGAATGACAGCATATTGGTGACGGGGAACAACCTGTTGCATGCCTTTGACCGACTGGAAGTCGCCGAATTCAGTGCCAGATCGCTGATTAACAGCATTCCGCTCGGCCGGATGAAGCCGATCAATGAAATCCAGATTGAAGAATTGCGCAAAAAGTTCCTCCCGGATGAATAATTTTCCGAAAACCGATGAATGTTATAAAATATCAATACCTTTGCGGGGATTTTAATTTAAATGCTTTTATGAAAATTTATGTAGGCAGTCTTCCTTACCGTGTCAACGGTGATGATTTGAAGCAAATCTTTGAAGAGTATGGCGAAGTGAGCTCAGCCACGGTTATTTCTGACAAATACACCGGAAGGAGCAAAGGTTTTGGTTTCGTTGAAATGAATAATGACGACGAAGCAAAAAATGCTATCGAACAGCTGAATGGCGCCGAAGTTGAAGGTCGGACCATCGTTGTTAATCAGGCCATTGAAAAACAGGACAATTTCAAGAAAAGAGATAATACTCGCCGGGACAACTTCCGGAAGAATTATTAAGATCTGGAAGTAATCGTCGTGTTAAGAATGATCTTACGACCCCGCCACAAGCGGGGTTGTTTGTTTTTGTACATTTCCGTGAATGGATCCGGTCATTCACGATAGCGAAGTTTGTTGATTTGATCGTAAATTACCGAGGTAAATCAGGAACATGAAACGCCTGACACTTTACCTGGTCATTCTGGTGTTGCTGATGGGGGCACTGGCACTGTTCCTCTGGCTCAGGCCCGTCCCCAAAGCAACTGAAAACGTACACGGAGAATTCGAGGGTACGGCATTGGTCATCACCGGTGCCGGGGCCAGGATCTCACAGGAGGCAGCCCTCCTGGAATACCTTCACAGGAAAGGAGAGCTGGATCATGTGGTATTCATCACAGGCGTTTCCTCCGGAGCACTTAATTCGGTCATGCTGAATGCCATACTAAGCCACCGGTACTCCTGGCAGCAGTACAGGAATCTCATGTTCAACATGACCAATCAGGGTATTTTCCGCCACACGGGTAACTCCCTTCCGGTCAACACGGATCCGCTTCGGAAATTGCTCGCAACGGTCCTGCATGACAGCATCGGTTTTTACCGGATGGGCGACCTGCCGATCCCAACTTCGCTGTCGGTGGTGAGCCTCAGGCTCAAAAATATCACCTCATCAACTTACCGGCTTAGCAACAGGCGGATCAATCCTGAAAGTGATCCCGATCTTGATCTGGTGGAAGTCCTTATGGCTTCGACGGCCTTCCCGGTAGCTTTTCCTCCGGTAACCATCAGTCAGGCACCTACTTTGCCCACGGGCAAGTTCATTGATGGCGGTGCCGGATCTGATTACATTCCGTACCGGTCAGTCATCGAGTTTGAGAATTTCAGAGGAGTTAATGTCGAGAAAATGCTGATTATCAGTAGAAAACTCGATACGGAGGCAGGTATGCAAACTGAATTGGCAGAATTAGGATTCGAACGGGCAGACCAGGTCAGTAAACTGGGAATATCCCTGGAGGAAGTGGGGCGATCGGCTTTCAAGAAAAGCCTGCTAAACCTGCAAAAGGAGGCTCCCGGCTTGTCAGGGAGGACGTTCCTCTATATCCCAGATCTGCCCAGAGATTATTCGATCTTTGATTTTCACAGTCTGCAGGAACAGTTCGAAATGACTCTCCGGTGGGCTGAGCAGAATGATCCCGTTCCATTCGCCGAGATCGTACCGGAAAAGAATTAGCCTGCGGCAATTTCCCGGATGATCTTCAGGCACCGGTCAATTTCATCGGTACTGTTATAAATATGGGTCGAATGCCTCAACCCATGAATATCGCTCGAGGCACGGGGTCTCAGGCGGTCGCGGTTCCAGAGCAGCTCCTGGAGGCGGGAACCTGTCCAACCTTCGACATTGTAAACGGTGATAGCCGCGCACATGCTCTCATCTTCGGGAGAGTAAATCCTGACCTTGGGTATTTTTTTGAGCTCATCGCGCAAGTATTTGCCCAGGAATTTAATACGCCCCAGGATCTTCTCGTGCCCGATCTCATTATGAAAATCTATTGCTGTCTCAAGACCGTGCAATAAAGTCAGGCTACCTGTACCTCTTTGCGTAAACCGAAATCCTTCATCTTCATGGTTATCCCATTGAGAGCTTGCCAGGGTGGTTGATAGGGCAGGTGCAACCTCTTTTTTCAGGTACAGGAAGCCGTTCCCCGCCGGTGCCAGAATCCATTTGTGAAAGCACCCCACGTAAGCGTCACAGCCGATATCGGTCAGGTCAAGCGGGACATGGCCCAGCGCCTGCGCACCGTCAAGGACTGTAAAAATTCCACGGCTCCTTGCTGCAGAGCAGATCTCCTTGACCGGAAGAATGGCACCGCTGCCTGTAATCACATGGGACAGGACCAGGACTTTGGTCTTTTTGGTAAACTCCCGGGTGATCAGGTCCACTATCTCCCCGGGAGAATGGGCAGGTTTTGGCAACGGGATCTCGCGGTAAACTATCCCATCCCGTTTCTGGCGCGCCTGCCAACAGCTGATCCCGCCCGGGTGCTCCTGGTTGCTGGTCAGGACTTCATCGCCTTTCTCCAGCTCCATGCCCATGGCCACGTAACACATGGCCGTTGTTACATTTTCAGTCAGTGCGATCTCCCTGTAATCGGCATTCATCAATGTGGCAGCTTTCTGGCGTATCTCGATATAGGGAAAATAACCGGACATGGTATCTCCGTCGGCAGCATAATCCCATTCCGCCATATTGGAAGCCACCTTATGCAGGTGCTCGGTCATCCGCGCCACGACAACCCTCGGCATGGCTCCCAAAGTGCCGGTATTGAAAAAGACCTGATCGGTCCTGAGCATGAATTGTTGCCTGAGCTTATCCCAGAAAGACGGATCCTCTGAGCTCGGAATGGACGGTATGTCAAACTCCGACCGGAGCTCATCCACGCTGCTCAACCGGGCAGCCCAGGATCCCTGGGACAGGAAAGGCCATGCTGCGGCAGTTAACGCCATTTTCCTGATAACATCCCTGCGATTAGTCATTTTACAAGGTTTTGAACATGAAAGTTAGTGATAAAGTGGAAGAGTGGATAAATGATAGAACAGAAAAGTGATAAAGTGGCTATATTGTATGGTCTTTGGCTTGTCACTCGAAACGACCATGGGTAACCGACCTGTGAAGGACATTTTGATAATGTTGTTGCTGCAGCTTAAGATGGCTGGTCATCTGTCGAATCAGATATCCGCCTTTGCGCATATAAAAAAAGAAGTCGATGATTTTTTTCTTAGTTATTGCATTTAATACAATTTTTTACTTTTGGAGAAAATGTTTCAGCCATGAAAATCTTTGATGACGAAGAACAGTTTTTTAGGCTAGAAGACGATGGCAGTCAGGCTGATGGTCTGGATGATCAGTTGTTGGATGAGGATGAGGAGGATGAATTCGGTTTCGAAGAAGAGGAAATCGAGGAATTCTCTTTAGAGGAAATGGACGAGGAATTTGACTTTGAAGATGAAGGGGAATTCTCATTTGACGACGAAGGGGAAGAAGAGGGGGAAGAAGACATGGACTGGGACGAGAAAGATCTGAGGTAGTTTCAGCCTGGTTGTCCGGGTACTGGCGGTCGCCCTGGCCGATAATTAACAGAAACGCGAATTCCCGGGAATAAACAGGCTTAATTTTGCGTACTTTTGTAAAGTAAAATCCATCTCCATGAAGAGAAAAACTATTTTGCTGTCAGGTCTGATCGCGATGATTCCTTTCATTGCGTTCAGCCAGGATTGCGCAAGCCCTGGCAATGTTTTCTCCTTCATGTTTCAGGGCAAGCAATATGAAGTGGTCAAGGAGTTGTATAGCTGGGCCATTGCTTCTCAATGTGCGGTTGACCGTGGCGGGTACCTGGTCCAGATCAATTCAAGGGAAGAACAGGATACCGTTTACCAGGCTATCATCAACGGGGCGAAAATTGCGACCAATTATAAGCCGATCAGTGACGGAGGAGGCGCATCGTATGTCTGGATCGGCGCTACCGACAGGGTGACCGAGGGCACCTGGCTATGGGATGGCAACAATGATGGCGTGGGCACAAATTTCTGGACGGGACAGGGCCTTGCCGGCAGCGGCACAGGAGCGGCAATTGGTGGTAATTTCAATAATTGGGGCGGAGCCTCACTCAATCCCACGAATCCGAGCCGGCGCATGGAACCGGATGATTTTAACAGCAATCAGGATGCCGCCGGCATGGCTCTCTCGCGGTGGCCGGCCTTGTCCGGATCACTGGGAATCGCCAGTGAATGGAATGACCTCAGTACCTCCAACACGCTCTATTTTGTTATCGAATACGACAGTGCAAGCGGTACACATCCCGATGAATTACGGACACAGGTCACCGTTTTCCCCAATCCGGCTACGGATCACCTGACCATAACTTCGGCCGGTAATTTGAATCCCGTAGTTTCAGTCAGGATATACAACATCCTCGGTTCAGTCATCTATCACACGGAAGGGATCCGGGTGAATGAATTGTCGGTCAGCCTCTTGGATTACCAGTCAGGAGCCTACATCGTGCATGTTGAACTGGCAAAGGGCGAATCCGTCCGCCGGAAAATCATGATCCGTTAGCCGATCCTTCCCGACAAGACCGCCTTTTCATATTGCTGGATCTCCCGGATATAGCCGGTACCTAGAGGGGTGTCGCCCATCAGGCAGAAATAGTCCCAAACCGCACCGAAAGGCATGGTTTTCATTTCCTCCAACAATGCCAGACGTTCGAAATTCCGGCCTTCATTCTCCAGGCTGGCCAGCTGGTCCAAAGGCTCCAGCAGGGCAAACAGAAAGGCTTTCAGCACGGCACGTGAACCGGTAACGAGTGCACCTGTCCGGTTGATGCTTGCATCAAAGAAATCCAGTCCCAGGTGCACCCTGTCCAGGGCGCCTGAACGGACTACTTCATGAGCAATAAACTGAACATCATCATTCAGGGTGACGACATGATCGCTGTCCCAGTGGATCCCTCTGGTCAAGTGCAGCATCAATTCCTTTGTAAAAGGAAGCAAAGAGGATATTTTATCACCGACCAGTTCTGTCGGATGAAAATGTCCGTTATCCAGGCAGATCATCAGGTTTTTCTGAAGGGCGTAAGCCAGGTAAAATTCATGGGAGCCGACCGTCATGGCTTCGCTTCCTATCCCGAAAAGCTTGCTTTCGACCGAATCTTTCATTTGTCCGGCAGGATAGGATACCGAGAAAATTTCATCCAGTGATTCCCTGAGCCGTTCACGGAAGCGTAACCGGGCAACCGGCAGGTCCTTGGATCCGTCCGGTATCCAAAGGTTATGAAAACAAGGTTCACCCTGAGCCTGCCCCAGGTCGGCGGCAATCCCCCGGCAAGCCTGGACGTGCCTGATCCAGTACTTCCGGATGTCCGCATCGGGGTGGGATAAGGTCAATCCGCTGGCTGCCTTCGGATGGCTGAAGCAGGTTGAATTGAAATCGAGGCAGGTCTTCACCTGACGAGCCCAGTCGATCCAGGCAACAAAATGCCGGCTGGAGAAATCCGTACGCTCCACCGGTTGTCCCCCGAAATCACCATGTATGGAATGAACGTTGATCCTGTGCCGGCCGGGTACCAATTCCAAGACCAGTTCCAGGTCGCTCTGCAATTCTTTGAGATTCCGGGCACGGCCGGGATAGTTGCCTGTCACCTGCATGCCCCCCGATGCCCCGCCAGCAGTAAACTCAAAGCCCTGGACATCATCAGCCTGCCAGCAGGGTATCGAAAGGACGACATGATGCATCCTGTTCAATACCTCAACGGTATTAATCCCCAGTTCCAGATAACGCTCGTGAGCCTGCTGATAGGCCTTTTCTACGAAGAGATCGGATTTCATCGGATGATTTTGATCAAGTTTTAAAAATAGGATTCTTCATTTTTTATTCCTCAATCGCTATTCTCTTACTGTCATTTCCTCCCCTTTGTGAGCTGATCCCGGCTTCGATCCAGCCATCATGTCCATCCAGCTTTATCAGGTACCGGAAGGTTTGTGCATCTTTCCCATTGAGCCATAGTTCGGTTTCTTTGCCTGTGCCGGTTTTGAGGACATTACGATAATCCCTCGAAGGATCAACAAGCGGCAGTTTATCATTCAGGGGAATGATTTTCACATTACCGGATGTAGCCAGGGTCAGCTTATCCTTGGCATATTTATCCAGTTTTTTACTGCGGTCGGAAGCGGATGGATAAGTCCTGTCATTCTTAACGGTCACATCGACCCAGTAAAAGCCGTCACCCTGGGCATTAACCCTGATGTCATCAATCTCGACTTTAGGGAACTGACTGACACAATAGAGCACAAAATGGGCATTCTTGTCAGCTTCCTGCTCGATGTAACGCGAAGGAGGAGTGCGTCCGACATGTTTTTTGCCGGATCCTCCGATCCAGATCTCACCCAGGTCGGGATGGTTGACCGGGTGGGGAGTGATCCATCCTTCACCTGTCAGTTCAACATCCAGCCATTGCATATACTCTTCATCAGAAACATCCTGATCGTTGTTGAGGTCAGCATCAGCGACCGGATCTCCCCATAACTCGATAAGGTAAGCATAGGCTCCCAGCATGTTGTAGGAAGCTGCCTGGGCCTGACCGCTAAGGCCGCTGAATGTCGGAGTGTAATCCTTGAGGATATAGGCTCCCATGGACACGATGGCGGTTTGAACTTCCAGGTCATGCCGATACTGGGGAGCCACTTGCCTGTCGAACAGCTGGGCATACTTGTTGGTTTTTCTCATTTCGTCGAGCCGTTGCTGCACCGTTCCGCGCGGTCCGTATCCCGTTCTGGCTTGCTGGGGTTGCTGACCGGCCGGCGGTGTCGCAGCCTGGGGGGCACTGAATAATATCAGCCTTCCCGTATTGTGGTAATGGAAACTGGCAAAGATGTTGGGACGAGCCAGCATGGCATCGAACGCGTTACGCGTGACCGGCTCGGACATCGGGTAAGGATTCCCATCGCGGAGGTTCCACCCATAGGGATAATTCCGGTTCGGATCGGGCCCGCCGATATCGTCCTCGTTGATCTGCCCGTCACCGTCATTATCAAATCCTTCGGATCCGATTCTGCGGAAGCGCATTCCGGGATAATCCTTTTCATCCCCTACCGGGATGAACCGTCTCTTATCCGGAGAAAGCTTGAGCTCACCCCTGGGATCAACAAGATACATCGTTGACAATTCTCCATCCCCATCCACGTCTTCAGTCTGGTCTTCATCGAAAAGACCGTCTCCGTCGTCATCTTCAGGCCTGAACGGTTCGCGCGGATTGTTTTCGGTATTCGGAAATTCAACATAGGAAGCGTTCCCGTCCACATTCAGCCCAGGAAGAATGTAAAAGGTATAATTGTCGACCAATTCATGAACGAATTTGTCATAATCATAGCGCGTGAGCAGGTACCACATCAGGTAGAGGGAGCAAGTGACGCCGTTCACTTCATTTCCATGGACGGCACCATCCACCCACATGGCCGTTTTCGATCCAGGTTCACCGGTTTTCCGGTTCGTAACCGTCATCAGGTACTGATCCCGGCCCATCTGGCTCTTGCCGATGCTTTCAACGGAAGCCAGTGCGGGATATTTGGCCGCCATATCTTTCATCATCCCGGTCCACTCGGCATAGCTATAATACCGTTTCCAACTCCAGGGGAAATCCAGTTCCCCATGATAACCCCCGGCCGATTGCTGAAGCTTATCCTGCGCAAAGGCAGGTGCCTGTGGCAGAACCAACAAAGACAGGCAGGCAGTGACGCAAAGTCTATATAATTTATTCATGGTTTTTCCCTCCCGATTACTGAATTTCGACATCCCGTTCCGATGTGCCTCCTTTTTGGGATGAGGCTACCACCTTGAGCGGCTCATCACCCTTAACCTTGACCAGCCACTTGACTTCAGCCGTGGATTTGCCCTGCGGAAATCCGGGAATCCTCAGTTTTCCTGAGAGAACACCCAGTCTCTGAAAGGCCGGTCCCTGCATAAAAATGACCTTGTCGCGGTTACAGACAAGCCAGGCTATATCCTGGCGGTTACCCGGCAGGTCAGCCCCCCGGGCCAGGTGAGTAGGCAGCTGGCCCACATTCCCGATGGTTGCCGTTACTTCTATCAGCCTGAAACCGTCGGATTTTTCCAAAACTTTCCCCTTGGCTTCCTTCACCGTCACTGCAGGCAGCAATCCCGCCCTGAACAGTTCATACTGCCAATGAGTTTCACAAATATGCTCGAGCATTTCACCCGGGAAGGCATTACCTGAGAATTGCGGCAGCCATCCACCTGTCTCACCTTTGCCTAACTCAGGATGATCAAAGGGTTTCCAATCCCGGAACCATTTTCCCCCTGCATGGTCCTCCTGATATTTGATTGCGGCCCGTTGGAATTTGACCCACGCATCCTCACCCGTAAAAGTATGACCCGGCAGGTCTTTACGGTAATTAAACAGCTCAGTTGTCAACGAATACATCCCGAGTTGCTGGTAAGCCCAATCAGACTGCAAACCAAAGCCATATCGCTCATTATCTTTTTCGCGATAGCTGACTCTCCAGGTTTGAGGGAATTCATAACCCCTCCTGATCGCGTACCGGTTGCCGGATGACTTCTGAAGTTCCTTTTTGAATTGATCGATCGAGTCAGTATGCAACCATGCAGGAGGTATATCGTCACCCATGAGCTCCACGTATTTCTTGCCCAGGATGAAATCGTAGACGGCGATGTCTTTGGGATGCATGACAGAGTCCGTTGCCGTTCCCATGGGGCGCTTGACATATCCCCCGGGTGTATGGTAGAATTGAGCCATCAGGATGTTGCGGTGATTGACCATGAATTCGACAACTGCCTGAACCTCGGGTGCGGAAGTCGGGTAATCCCCTGCCCCACCCTGAAATCCCTCCTCATTCCACCAGCCTTCCGGAAAATTCCTGTTCAGGTCAAATCCCTGTTCACCGTCTTCCCCTCTTTTCCCGTCGCCATCATTGTCCTTATCCTCCCGGATCATGCTCCACCGGGGTTTATCGGTTTTCTCTTTGTCACCCAGCCGGATCATGATACGCGGATCGATTTCATCCTGGATATAATTCCCCTTGGGATCCCTATACCGAAACCAGGTTATGCGTCCATCCCCATCGAGATCGTCATATCCGTCTTCATTGATTTTTCCATCCTTGTCATCATCCTTCAGAAGGCTATTTCCCCGCTGGGAAAAATCCTTGTCGACGCTGTTATAGACCCCATCGGGATTCACCATCGGGCAAACATAGAAAACATTCCTCCTGATCAGGTCGCTCACCTCCGTTTCTGTCCCGAAACCGGTAACCAGTTTATTAATGGTGTACAGGCATACCTCTGTTCCCGTAAACTCATTTCCATGGGTCGCTCCACATATCCATACACCGGGCTTGGCCTGGTCATGGGTCATGGGTGGCACGTTGTTGACCTTTTCAGCCCTGGGATTCCTGAGCTCGATCATCCGGTCGAGCAGGACACCGGTTTTCTTATCACTGACGGCCAGTACGTAAACCGGGCGACCCATCTGGCTTTTTCCGATCACCAGCAATTCGGTAATATCGGGATAAGCAGCAGCAACGGACTTGAGATAATTCTCGGTTGCGGCAAAACCGTGAAACCGGTCAAAGGACACAGGCACTTTCTGTGAAAGCGCCAGTCCTGGGTAGAGCAGCAACAACAAAAGAAAGGAAAAGGCGGTTTTTCGCATTTTTGGTCTTGACATCTGTCTCATATTATTGTCATTTAAGTTTTTTGAATTAGGTCAAACCACGGCCGCCATCAGGCCCTTAAGGTATTTGCCTTCCGGGAAGGCGGCACTGACCGGGTGATCCGGTGACTGGGAGAGCCAACGGAGGATCCTGAGATCACGTCTGGCATCCAGCGCTGCATCTGCGACAATTTTCTGAAATAAAGCTTCTTCCATATGTCCGGAACAGGAAAAGGTAAAAAGGATCCCACCCGGGTTCAGCAGCATGGCCGCTAATCGGTTGATATCCTTGTAAGCTCTTGCACCCTTTTCGAGCTGGCTCTTCGATTCAACGAACTTGGGCGGATCCAGTATGATCAGGTCATAGGTTTTATTCTGGTCTTTGGCTGTCCGTAAAAAGCGGAATACATCGGCTTCGGTGGTATCAAAAACAGAATCGGAAAAACCATTCAGGCGGGTATTTCCGGCCGCACGGGCGAGGGCCGGTGCCGATGAATCCACCAGGGTCACATGGCTGGCCTGGCCTGTAAGGGCCGCGATGGCAAAACCACCTGTATAGCTGAAACAATCGAGAACCGTCCGGCCTGATGCATTTTTTTGAACCAAGGAGTGATTTTCCCGCTGATCCAGGTAATGTCCCGTCTTATGTCCCTCCCTCAGGTTAACTTCGAAAATCCGTCCTTCTTCCGATATGCGGATCGTTTCAGGAGGAACTTCTCCCCAGAGTATGCCGGTGCTCTCAGACATTCCCTCCTTGTGCCTGATGTCAAGGTCCGAACGCTCAAATATTCCCTTGCATGGCAGGATCTCACTCAGCGCAAGAACCAGTTCCTTTTTCCAGGAATCCGCCCCGGCCGAGGAAAACTGGCAGACCAGGTAATCCCCATAACGGTCTGTCACCAATCCGGGCAATCCATCAGACTCGGAAAAGATCATGCGGCAGGCGTCAATCGGGCCGGTCATTCCGATAGACTCGCGGAACCTGACGGCGGTTACTACTTTCTTTCTGAAAAAATCCAGTCCGATCACTTCTTCCGGATTCCACGTCCAGATTCTGACAACAATTTGAGATTCAGGAGAATAAGATCCAAGAGCGAGAGGTTTTCGGTCGTCAGCGGTAACCAGGACCGTCTCGCCTGCGGACGGTTTTCCTTCCACCTGCGCGACAGCGCCGCTGAATATCCAGGGATGCTTCCTAAGAACTGACTTTTCCCTTCCAGGCTTAAGGATGACTGATTTCATACAAGGCAAATAAAACAAGCCGTTTCCTGTCCTTCCGGAAACGGCTTGTCAGCAAATATTTCTGATAATCAGGCTTGGTATCAGTTGACAACCACTTCGGGCTGCCCTTCAGCGTTTTTGACCAGCTGAACTTTCCGGCAACTCCGGTTCAATCGGAATGAACGTTCCTGCCATGTGACCTGTCCATCCGTAGATTGTCCCCGCAAGGTAACCTTGATCCCTCCATCCAGGGTACTGTAAACCACACAACCGGCAGCACCGCAGTCCGGTTCCTGGTTGTAGGCTTCGGTAACCGTTCCCACGCGCTCATCATTGATATAAACATCGATGTCCGAATCCGTACTGGTCCATATCGTCACTTCGTAAGTCCGTGTGGACGCACCATAGATATCATAGTACTGAGAGTAATTACCGCCACACCCGGTAAGGAGTCCGATCAGGATCAGCAACGGCCAAGTTTTAGTTACTTTTGTTTTCATAGGTTACAGTCATTAGTAAGTGCGAATATATAAAATAGCCGATACATTCGCAATCCAAAACCGGCAGATTGGTCTTTTTTTTCTGCTGGGATTTATCCTTCTGGCCATATTGATCCGTGCCCGTCTCGATTTCAGCCAGGAGTTGATTCCCGGGGTCAACGGGGGCTACTATCCGTTGTTGGCCAGAAACCTGCTTGATTTTAATTCGGTCCGGTATCCGGATGCCCCACTGGTCCATTGGCTGATTGCCGGAATATCCTGGCTTATAGGGTTCCTGACCGGCTGGACCCGGGATCAGTCTGTAATTGCCGCTGCCAAGTTGTTTGATTCGGCAATACCTCCTCTGACAGCCATTCCCGTCTACCTGGCGTCAAAAGAAATACTGGGGAGTGACAAAAGACAATTATCTGCCACGATCATCCTTCCCGGGTTCAGCATTCTGTACCTGGCACCCCTGCTGTTCTTTTGTTCCGATATGGTCAAGAACTCATTGGGAATGATCTGGTTCGCCTCTTTTCTTTTCTTCCTGATCAGGTACCAGGATTATCATCACAGACGGGACCTCCTGATAACAGGCGGAGCATTTGTGGCTACCGGGCTGACGCATATCGGGACTTTTGCCGTGGAAATGGTCTTTGCCCTGATCTGCGGGATCATTTACCTGATCCGGGCTTTGCGTACCGCCAGGATCCGTCGCCTGATCCTGGCAGCCCTTATCGTTTCAGGGATTGTATTGGTCAGTCTTCTCCTGCTCAGGGGAGATCCGGAAAGGCAGTCACGGCTAAGTTCATTCTACCGCAATCCTCTCCGGATTTTTGAATTTCCTTACCTGTTCCTGCTGGTGGACGGACAAAATCCCTACAGCGGTATCCTTTGGTTCAACTTTCTGCTAATCAACATCCTGTCAATTGCAGGCTTCATTTTATTAATGACAGGATTCAAAGATCTTGATCCCGGGGAAAGGCTGTGTTCCCTGAGTCTTTCCGCATTATGCCTTTTTGTCTCCTCTCCGCTCATAGGGATTGAATGGGCGCTTCGCTACCATTTGATGGCTTACCTGCCATTGGTCTTCCTGTATCTCTATCTGTTCAAACTGGTCAGGAAAAGGATTATCAGGATCATTATGATTTCGGTCTTTGGATTGGCGGCAGTTTTTTCAGTTTGGACCGGCCTGGCCTCCACCCGTCAGCCTGCCATCACCTTACAATCATACGAAGACCTGAAAAGGATCGGTGAAACAGTGAAAATCCGGTCGGGAGACCTGATTGCCGCCCGCCATGGACTCGAATGGTGGACCGGGTGGGTTCTCGGTTGCCGGACCGGCAAGGAATACTGCCTCTCTCCGAAGGATTGGGACCGGTATGATGGAATATACCTGCTCAGGCAGAAGAAAGGGAACAACTATCCCGGCCACCGGGGAACCGGACAATTTGCCGAATTCAGGATACCTGAGTCATCCGTCACCATATATTCGAGTGAATACTTCGACCTTTTCAAGCTGGCAAAACCTTCTCCCGATGAATTCTACCCTGGAGAACTTCCGTTGTTACAGGGGAGAATTGAATCAATCAGGGATCATTCGATCATTATATTGTCTGACGGCTACCTCCAGGAAGTCGTGCTTTCCGGCGAAACCCTGTTTCCCGGGTTAAGGCCCGGAGAAGCCGGAGAAGGCATGATGGCGGATGCATGGGGGCGGCGAATCCCTTTCAGTTTGAAAATTCTGGCAGATACCCTGTTGATTACCAATTAATCTCAACTTCCACATTATGAAGCCAAGCCGGTTATTATTTTTTCTTTCCCTTTTTCCTTTTCCCTTTTTCCTTTTTCCTTCCGGCCTCCTCCACGGTCAGGATTGGCCGGTTCTGAAGAACTATGATCAGCAGCACCTTTTCCAGGTAGCCTTGCCCATCGGGGGCATTGGCACGGGAACCGTTTCCCTGGGAGGACGGGGAGAACTCCGCGACTGGGAGATCATGAACCGGCCGGGGAAAGGATTCAGCACGCTAACCAAGGGGAATGGCGCTCCTTTTTTTGCCATTTTTATCCAGGAAGGTGACCAGACCTGTTCGAAGGGTTTACTGGGCCCGTTGTACGATGTCGAATATCAGGATAAAGAAGGAAGGCCTGTAAACAACCATGGTTTGCCCCGGTTCGGATCAGCTTCGTTTTCAACGGCTTATCCATTCGGAATTGTGCACTTGTCGGATTCCCGCCTTCCCGTATCCGTGGATATCAAGGGTTTTAATCCGCTGATCCCGGCGAATGCAGATGACAGCGGTATTCCCATGGCTGTTTTGTATTACGAGGTTACCAACAACAGCAGCCAGGAGGTGATTGTTTCCATTGCCGGCACGGTCAGGAATTTCATCGGCCGGGATGGAGGCGAGTCGATCGAGGACTGGAAAGGGGATGATTTGTTTACAGGTGCCCGGGACAATAAAAACCTCTACAGGAGAGACAACAGCTGCCAGGGTATCTTTTTTTATTCTGATGGGGTGGCCAGGGATCACCCTGCCTGGGGAACCATGAGCCTGACGACAACCGAAACGGAAGGAATCTCCTACCGCCTGTCATCGGTGCCGAACGACTGGGAAAACGCCCTCCTTGATTTCTGGGATGATTTCAGCTCCGACGGGGAGCTTACCGATCCGGGAAAGCTCTATGACCAGGATCCGATGGCATCATTGGCCGTGAAAAAAACCATCCTGCCCGGACAAACCATGCGTTTCCCGTTTTATCTCACGTGGCATTTCCCAAATCGGAAATCATGGTCGCAGACGATTGTCGGGAATTACTATACGACCCGTTACGCGGATGCCTGGGATGTCGCCGCCAAAGAGATTCCCAGGATCCCCCGGCTGGAAGAGTTGACCCTCCTTTTTGTTCGATCGTTCCTGTCGAGCCATTATCCCGACGTGATCAAGGAAGCAGCCCTGTTCAACCTGAGCACACTCCGGTCCCAGACGGTTTTCAGGCTTCCTTCCGGCCACATGATGGGTTGGGAAGGTGTGATGGACAAGAACGGTTCCTGTTACGGGTCGTGCACCCATGTGTGGAATTACGAGCAGGCAACGGGTTTCCTCTTTGGGGATTTGTCGCGATCCATGAGGGATATCGAATTCGGGATGGCAACGAACGATACAGGCAGGATGAGTTTCAGGGTGGGCCTGCCCCTCAGCGAAAAAGTGGCGGGGCAGGCGGTCGCCGCTGACGGGCAGATGGGTACTATAATGAGGTTCTATCGCGACTGGCAACTCTCGGGAGACCGGTCCTTTCTGGTAAAATACTGGCCCAGGGTCAAAGCCGCCATGTCCTTCGCCTGGAGGCCCGGCAGCTGGGATCCCAACCGTGACGGGGTCATGGAGGGCAGCCAGCATAATACAATGGATGTAAATTACTTCGGGCCCAATCCCCAGATGCAGTTCTGGTATTTCGGTGCGCTAAAGGCTTCTGAACAGATGGCGCTGGCCATGGGTGACCGTTCCTTCGCAAGGGATTGTGCGCGAATCTATTCTTCCGGATCCCGTTGGTACGATGAGCATCTGTTTAACGGGGAGTATTATGAGCATCAGGTCCTGAATCCGGATAACGGACAGCCGGTTGATGACATCCTGTCGCCCGACATGCCTCCCTACCAGCTGGCTGAAGGATGCCTGATCGATCAGCTTGTGGGTCAATACATGGCGCACATTTGCGGCTTGGGCTACCTCGCTCCCCAGGATCACATAAGGATCACCTTGCAGAGCATTCTTAAATACAACAACCGGGCGAGTATGATGGATCATTTCAACAACATGCGATCCTATGCCCTTGCCGAAGAATCCGCCCTGCTGATGGCCGCCTGGCCCAAGGGTCGTCCCAAGGTGCCATTCCCCTATTTTAACGAAGTCATGACGGGATTCGAGTATGCGGCAGCCATTGGCATGCTCTATGAAGGGATGGAGAGGGAGGGACTTCAGGTTGTTCAGCATATCCGCGACCGATACGATGGCGCCAAGCGGAATCCGTTTGATGAGGCGGAATGCGGCCACCACTATGCGCGGGCCATGGCCTCCTGGGGCACGGTGGTTGCCTGGAGCGGATTTCGTTATTCCGGAGTTGACCGGATCCTTGAATTCAAGGCCCGGCCGGGCAAATTTTTTTGGTCCAACGGAACGGCATGGGGCCTTGCCGAGATCAACCAGGAACTGACAAACCTGAAAATATCCGTTCTATACGGGCAGCTTGAGATTGAAAGGGCCGGATTAAGCAACTGTAGCTACCAGTCTTTCAGAAAACCGGTGATCATTGATCCGGGACATCCGCTAACCTGCCTGCTGAAGCGAAACTGAAAACAACCCGGTTGAAGGCTTACTTCCAACCCGCGGGAGTATACGGTTTACGGTCTACGATTTATGATTAGCTTTTTAATCGTTAAATTTAGAGTAACAATTTAAGTGATAAAAGGATGAGCAGGATCCGGTCAATGCTGATCCTTTGTCTTTCCATCATTGGTACTGATCCGTCCTTCAGTCAGGCATCATCAGCCGAAGAGGTGGCCTGGCAGTTCTTAACCCGGAAATTGCAGCTTCCGGATTCCCTGGGCACACCCGGTTTCGATAAAATCAATTATCGGGGTAACATCTGGATATTTGAGAAAGTCCATCCGCAGAGTTTCGTTCTGGTCAGAAACTCCGATCCCCCGCATGTGATCGCTTATTCCTTGTCCAATCCGTTCTTTCCCTTTGATTCCGTGAACTCTCCGTTGGGAATGCTCCTTGAGACCTTGTCGTCAGCGCCCCAGACTTCCAAAACCGATAATCTGCATAAAACCACCCATGACCCTGCCGGACCCTTTCTCCAAACCCAGTGGGGACAGGACTGGCCCTTCAATTTTTTTTGCCCGGAGGATGAACAAGGCCAAAACGGGCATGTGTACGTCGGCTGCGCTGCGGTTGCCATGGGTCAGATACTGCGCTATTACGGGAAGTTCAATAATTTTCTTTTTCAGGCCGAGTTTGAAAGCCCTGCCTATGGCCTGCTGATTTCAAGCTTGGGCAATTATGACTGGGTTCGGATGGAAAATATCCCGATAGCCATGGACCTTGAAACAAGCCGACTGCTTTACGGATTAGGGGTCCTGACCCATATGTCATACGGACCGACGGCTTCAACCACATCCAATTACATGGTTTACGAAGGTTTCAAGCAGTTGAAATACTTCGATGCTCAGAGAATGGTGCGGTCAGCCACGGCGCCCGCAGTCTGGATCGAGAACTTCCATCAGAATATTGCAGACTCCAAACCCATTTATGTTTCAGGATCGGGACACTCTTTTGTCTGTGACGGTATTGACAGCGAAGGCATGTTTCACTTTAACCTGGGCTGGTACGGCTATGCTGACGGCTATTATTCGCCTGATCTGGTTTTGGGTTTTTTTATCTCCGAAGCCATATTTAACGTGTCTCCTTATTCGATCTTGTTTGCCCCGGTGGATCTTGTATGTGAAACCGACGGGGATGTCTGCCAATTCAGCTGGTCAGACGATCCTCTGGCACCTGAATCCCCTATAGGATACAGGGTTTACCTGAATGATACCTTGTTTTTCCCGACCCGAAGCAGATCTATCTGCAGCGAGGGCTTTCCACCGGGAAACCATGCGATCAAGGTCTCGGCAGTATATCAGATGGGGGAATCTCCCTGGATCGGTCCCATCCGCATGACGATCAGGGGTTCAACGGTTGAGTTTGAAGATCCGGTCCTTGAAGGAATTATCATCAATGAGTATAACCGGCGCTTTTCGGCCACTGAATCCGGATTGACCACGGACCAGGTCCAGCTGCTGTCTTCTGTGACAGTTGATCGGCCGGTAATCTCATTGGGAGGGCTTGAATCCTGCAGGAACCTGCAGGTTGTGGATTTACAGGGATCCGGGCAGGAGGTGGATTTGGGTCCGGTCAGGCACCTGCAGCGATTGAAATCCCTGACTGTAAAGGGACTCATAGCCTCTAATATTGAATGGGTCGCCAATAACGTGCGATTGAATGAATTGCGTGTGGATAGTTCCTCCATCAGCAGTTTATCCTGGGTGCTGGCATTAAAGGACCTGTTTTCCCTGTACATTAAAGCAACGGATCTAAGTGGCATCGAGACTGACCTTGATTTTGAATTGCTGGAAAACCTGACCCTATCCGGCTGCAAGATCACCCAGACCGATTTTATTCCGTCACTGGCCAATCTCAGGTATCTCAACTTATCAGACAACCAGATATCACGGATACGCTGGAACGACAAAATGAATAAACTCCGGTACTTTGATGTCTCAGAAAATCAACTTTCTGATTTGTATTTCTTTGAAAAAATACCTGACATCAGGGACTTTGATGTCAGTCACAACCAGCTTCCCCGGTTTATCACAGGGATGTTTTTGGATAATCTTCGTTCGCTGAATCTCTCATACAACAGCATTGATACCATTCACTTCACCTATCCCGCTGCCGATCTTGAGTATTTGAATCTGGAATCCAACCGGATCAGGAATGTCAGCGGTTTGAAGAATTTCGGTCCCAACCTTGCTTATGTCAACCTGGCGGAAAACCAGTTGACGGATCTTTGGACCGGATGCCTGCAACATCTGGAATTCCTGGATATATCGGATAACAGGATCGTCCATCTGAATAAAATACCGAACCATCCTTTACTCCTGCATCTTGACTGCCGGGGTAACCGGATCTCGGACCTGTATCCGATGGTGGATCATGATTATTTTCGTCAACTAGATCATCTGGACCTCAGCAGCAATCCAATCTCAAAGGAATCCCTGGAAATGTTCATCCCCCGGATGAACGGGCAGGTGGATACCCTGATGGTTCCCGGGAGCGCTGAACCACTCAGTCCGGGGTATCCGTTCCCGGCAAGAAACCAGACCGTTACCGAACCTGAAATTCTTTTATCCTGGCAAATCAGCGGAGTTCCGGATCCGGTGCATTATGAAGTGAGGATCGGAGATTCTCCGGATGACCTGGCTGCCGCGGAAGGGATTCTTGATCACGCCGGCTATCTCCTGGAAACAGATCCGGGCCGGAATTATTATTGGACTGTCAAAACTATCAGTCGTGATACAAGTTTTATCAGCGGCATATTCTGTTTCCGGACCTTTACACCCGTTTCCCTGCCCTTGTTGGAGAATTTCGAATCCTATGAATTGTTCAGCTACCTGCCTGAGGTAACGGAAGGTTGGATACTACCCTATCAGGACAGTACCGTCACGATGGACGGCAGGATTGTGAGCATCAGGAAATATGAGGGTTACCAATCCATGAGCATCAATACCGTGACCGGCCTTCAACTCCCATTGAAGCATCAGACTCAGGAAGTGCTTAAAATAAGGATGCAGGTTTTGTTTGAAACCGGCAGGATAGGCTGCTTAAAGCTGACGGATATCAACGGGTCGGATCTTGAACTCTATTTTAAATCAAATGGGAAATGCGATCTGCTTTTTAACCAGGATTACCTCTACGAGTTTGACTATCCCAGGAGTCAGTGGTTTCCACTGACAATTACCGGACATGGCGGGAATAACATGATTTATATGAAAATAGGAAGCCAGCAATATCTTTTGCCCTGGTATTTTCCTCTGGGAATTGTTTGCATCGGTGAATTATCTTTTAGCGGTTCACCCGGACCTTACTATCCCTGGGATGGCTTTCCTCAGTTTTATCTGGATAATCTTGAGGTTTTAGCCTCGGGGGCAGTCTCCGTTCAGACAGAAACCGTTACGCAGAACCTCCCGGTTTTTCCCAATCCCGCCGATACCTATACGGATTTCATCCTGCCCCTGCCTGGTATCGTTTCCGAACCGGTCCTTTTCGACTCTTCCGGCAGGAGGATCAGGACAATCTGCAGCCGTCCGGCAGCAGACCGGATCCGGATCCATACAGGATCGCTCACGCCGGGAATTTACTTTATTACCTTTCCGGGGGATCCCGGACTGAAGGCTGT
>Ga0163209_1000302_pt1 | contig 20990 bp, 24 predicted proteins | sample Kivu_160m_FD_113538 | JGI IMG/M metagenome (GOLD analysis project Ga0163209, IMG submission 113538) | Freshwater microbial communities from Lake Kivu, Western Province, Rwanda to study Microbial Dark Matter (Phase II) - Kivu_160m | ecosystem: Environmental > Aquatic > Freshwater > Lake ...
ATATATACCAAAATTACCTAAAGTAATTTCAAATAATTTAGGATAAAGTTTGAAAAAGTTTCTGAAATTTTCAAAATAACTTAAAAGTAATTTTGACCAATAAAATTTTTTACAGGGGAAGAATTCATAAAGCGGATTTTTGAAACGGTTTTTCCTGCCCGCCGCCGCAGGCGGCGGGCTAAAAGTCAGCGTCGGGGTTTTCCTGAAAATGAGTTCTGACTTTTTCCAACAAACACCACCCAAAAAGAGTTTTTCAAATGAAAAACTCTTTTTGATTCACTTGAATTTTTAAAGCCGTTTTTTGGCGTTCTTGCTTGCCCTTATAAAGGGTGATAGAATAGAATCAACCAAGTAAAAACGAATAATTTTATCAATAACCATACATACTTCGCCTAAAAACGAGTTGGGTGAAATAAATTTTTTAGAATTTTATATTTTTTCCCCTACATTATGAAACATATTCATTTAAAAGATTCATGGATAATAAAAGCTCCCATTGAGGAGGTTTTCAACGTTATTACTGATTTTGAAAATATGCCCAAAAATTTTCCTAAGGTTGCCGAGTCGGTCATTATTACGAAAAGAGAAGGTAATAATTTGGAAATTGACGCTCAAGTAAAATCTTTTGGCGCCAGCTTTCCTGTCAAAATGAAAACAAAAATTCTCCCGCAAAAAGGCTTTATTTCCGATAATCAGAGTTTGAGGTTCGGCACATCAGGGCATGAGGAGTTATTATTGGAAAAGGCGGGAGACAACACAAAAATCAACTATGTTTACGAGGTTGATATTCATAAAAAGTGGCTGCGAATTATTGCCAGGCCGCTTATCAGCTGGTTTGCCATAAAAGCCTGGGAAAGGGCTGTTGTGGATGAACTGAGAAAAATTTTAGAAAAATAAAATGAAATAAACTTGGGTAAAAATTTATATCCGATAATTTCATTTTACCTTCTTCTTCTGACCCGTCCGTTTTTGACAAATTCAGTTATGTCTTGAATCTTAATTTAAGGCTTAGGGTTTGCTGAAACGGCAAACCCCTTTTTAATCGATGACGTTTCGATTAAATTTTTATTCTTTCCGTCCTTGTAAGTAAAAAAAAGAAGTGTATAATTAGGAATAAAGATAAAAATTTATTTAATTGATTTATGGGGAAAATTGTCGTTAATCCGCAAAAAATAGACGAGGTTTTGGAGCGCGGCACTATTGTTGAAATCCTGCCGACAAAAAAGGAATTTCGGGAAGCGCTTTTAAGCGGCCGAAAAATGAGATTTTATATCGGCTTTGACGCCACTTCGCCGACCCTGCATCTCAGTCACGCCAAAAATTTTATTTTAATGGAAAAGTTCCGAAAACTCGGCCATGAAGTCATAATCCTTTTTGGCGATTTTACGGCCAGAATCGGCGACCCGAGCGGGCGAGGTTCGGCTAGAAAACAGCTGTCCCGCGAAGAGGTTGTCCAAAATGTCCTTAAATGGAAAAAATTAATCAAGCCGTTAATGGATTTTGGGGCTAAGGAAAATCCGCCCAAAATAAAATATAACCATCAATGGCTTTCAAAATTGAATTCCGAGGATTTAATTAATTTGGCGGGAAATTTCACGGTTCAACAAATGCTGGTGCGGGATATGTTTCAAAAGAGGTTAAAAGAGGAAAGACCTATATATTTGCATGAATTCTTATATCCTTTAATGCAGGGATATGATTCAGTGGCAATGAAAGTGGACGTTGAAGTTTGCGGCACTGACCAGATTTTTAACGCTTTGGCCGGCCGAACCTTGCTTAAAAAAATAACTGGCAAAGACAAATATGTCGTCGCTGTGACTTTGATGGAAAATCCGAAAACTGGCGAACTAATGTCCAAAAGCAAAGGAACCGGCGTTTTTTTGGACGCTTCGGCCGAAGATATGTACGGCCAAGTTATGTCCCAATCCGACGAGATGATTGAGATATTATTCGTGAATAACACTTATTTATCCCTGAACGAGATAAAGGAATTAATGAAGTTGTCTAACCCGAGAGACGCCAAAATGCGGTTGGCTTTTGAGATTACTAAGATTTTTTACGGACTTAAAGGAGCAGAAAGGGCTCAAGAGCATTTTATAAGAGTTATTCAAAAAAAACAAATTCCCGACAAGGTGACGGAGTTTAGAGTAGATGAATCGGAAATGGATATTGTCTTATTGCTTTTTAAAACCGGCCTGGCTAAAAGCAAAGGCGAAGCCCGAAGATTAGTCCGCCAAAAAGCTGTGAAAATTGACGGCCAGCCGGCGGTTGAAGAGAAAAAAGTACTTGTCTCCGACAAGGGTTTTATTCTTCAAAGAGGTTCAAGGCGGTTTATAAGAATATTAAGAAAACGTTAGTTATGAAGATTATTAAGTATCTCATTGGTAAAATTATTCCCTTTAATAAAGTGGTTAAAGTTTTAATTCTTTCCGACCTTTTTTTACTTTTTGGTTGGGGACTGGTAACCCCGATTTTGGCGATTTTTATCACTGAAAGCGTTAAGAGCGGAGACGCCAAGGTGGCCGGGATCGCCACCGGTATTTTTTGGCTGGGAAAATCCGTTATTCAAATCCCCATTGCTCATTATTTAGATAAGAAACGCGGAGAAAAAGACGATTATCGCGCCATGATTGCCGGAACGATTTTGTCCGGCTTTGTGCCATTAGGTTTTATTTTTGTTTCTTTACCCTGGCATTTGTATTTATTGCAAGGGATTTACGCCATGGCCATGGCTTTTGCTGTTCCTTCTTGGTCGGCGATTTTTACCCGCCATATTGACAAAGGCAAGGAGGCGCTAACTTGGGGAGTGGAAAGCTCTAGTTGGGGCATCGGCACCGGAGTGGCGGGCATTATCGGCGGCCTTGTCGCCAATTCATTCGGCTTTAAACCTCTTTTTATCGGTGTTTGTCTTTTTAATTTTGTGGCCGCTGCCTTACTTTTTTTAATCGCCAAAAACGCGTCTCTTCAAAAAGAAATTTATTCGGCGATTACGCCCGATCCGCGTCTTCCTTGGGGGAGATAGATTCGCATATTTTGACTTGACGCAAATTTACCCTTGATTTATAATCAAAGACAGTTGATTTATTAAACAACCAAATATTATTATATATTATGTATCTCGTTCCAACGGTTATTGAGAAATCTAATTATGGCGAACGAGCTTATGATATATATTCTCGGCTTTTGAAAGAAAGGATTATTTTTCTTGGAGACACGATTACCGACGACGTGGCCAATACGATTATCGCCCAACTTCTGTTTCTGGAGAGCGAGGACAAGAATAAAGACATTAAGCTCTACATTAATACCTTAGGCGGTTCAGTAACCGCCGGTTTGGCTATTTACGACACAATTCAGTATGTTAAGCCCGATGTGATAACTATTTGTATTGGCATCGCCGCTTCAATGGGGGCGGTGCTTTTGGCCGCCGGGAAAAAAGGAAAACGACTTGTCTTGCCCAATGCCGAAATTATGTTGCATCAAGTAATGGGCGGGGCGGAAGGTCCGGCGGCGGATATTAAAATAAGGGCTGAACATATTCTGAAAATTAGGGATAGAATTAATAAAATATTGGCCAAACATACTGGACAGTTGTTGTCTAAAATAGAAAAGGACACCGATCGTGATTTTTATATGACCGCTGAAGAAGCGAAGAAATACGGTCTTTTGGATAAAGTTATCGGTTAGATAATAGGGAAATATTTTTTTTGTTAAAGCCGAGCAAATCCCGTCAAAATTTCATTCTTTGACCTTAGGGCAGCATCGCTTTGGTCTAAGATGGCAAAATTGTTTTGACAGGGATAAGAGTCTCGGTTTTTTTAATTGAGTTATAAACCAATAAGTTAAAGTTGATTAAAAATTTAAATCTTAAATCTAAATAATATGACTTACATTCTTATTCTTATTTCCGCCGTTTTAGGCGTGTTGGTCGGCTCGTTAGTCCGTCAGCAGATAGCCAAAAAACAAACACTGTCCGCAGAAGCCAAAGCGAGAGATGTTTTAACCAAAGCTAAAGTCAGGCAACAAGAGATTTTTTTTAAGGCGCGAGAAGAGGCGCTAAAAATTATTGATGGGGCGAAAAAAGAGGAAGTAACCCGGCGGCAAGAGGTAAAACAATTGGAGGAACGATTGGAAAAAAGACAAAATCTTTTTGAGAAAAAGATTTTTGAATTGGAAAATCGCCAAAGAGATTTGGCCGCTCAGGCCGACAGATTAGAAGAAGCTAAAGAAAAAATCCGCCGGCTATACGAAGAGGCCAGGAAAGAACTGGAAAGAGTTGCCGGTATGACCAGAGAAGAGGCGAAAAAGACGCTTTTGGACAGCGTGGAGAGCAAAATGAAAGACGATCTTTTGGCGAGAATCAAAAAAATGGAGGAATACGGCGCTGAAGAAATGGAAAGGCGGGCAAAAAATCTGATGACTTCGGCAATTGAGCGTTATGCCTCGTCTCATGTGGCTGAGGTGTCAACAAGCTCGGTTGCTTTATCTTCGGACGAAATGAAAGGGAGAATTATCGGCCGCGAGGGACGCAATATAAAAGTGATAGAGCAATTAACCGGCGTCGAAGTGATTATCGACGATACTCCCGGAGTGGTTATTGTTTCAGCGTTTAATCCTATCAGACGCGAGTTGGCTAAAGAGGTTTTGGAGAAATTGATTGCGGACGGGCGCATCCAACCTTCGCGTATTGAGAAGATTGTCGAAGACACAAAAAAAGAATTGGCTAAAAAAATCAAACAAGCGGGCGAGGACGCGACTTATCAAACGGGGATTGCCGGCCTAGACCCCAAGTTAGTTCAGGTTCTTGGAAGGTTAAAATTCCGTACCAGCTATGGACAAAATGTCCTTTTACATTCTATTGAGGTGGCTAATTTGTCGGCGATGCTAGCGGCGGAGTTGGGAGCCAACGTCGCTTTGGCTAAAAAAGCCGGACTTCTTCACGATATTGGTAAGGCGGTTGATTTTGAGGTTCAAGGAACGCATCCGGAAATTGGCAGAGAATTGGGGCAAAAATACGGCTTATCTCAGGAATTGATTACGGCGGCGATGTCTCATCATGATGATCATCCTCCAACCTTGGAAGGGGTGATTGTTAAGGTGGCGGACGCCATTTCTGGCGGTCGGCCGGGCGCACGAAGAGACAGTTATGAAGAGTATATAAAGAGATTGGAAGAGTTAGAGAGTTTGGCAAAAACCTTTGAGGGGATAGAAAAGGCCTATGCTATCGCGGCCGGACGGGAATTGAGAGTTTTTGTTAGGCCTCAGGAAATCGACGACTTGGCGGCTTATAAATTGGCCAGAGGTATCGCGGATAAAATAGAAGATGAGATAAAATATCCGGGCGAAATCAAAGTAATGGTCATTAGAGAAAATAGGGTCGTTGAATACGCCAGATAAAAGATAGCTCGGCGTTTTCGCGCCGGAATTCGGTGACATTTTTGATATTTGTGGTATAATGAAGGCGAAAACCAAAAGGTAATATAATTTTTCGGCGTGGAGAATGACGGTAACCTAAAATCAGACAAAGGGCATTGTTTATAGCAGGGTGTATAGGAATTAATGTCTTGTCTTTTTCCAAGATTTTTGTTTTTTGACATATCGTTTTGATTTTTGATTTTTTAATTTTTATTTTAGCGAAGATTTTATGCCTAAAAGAACTTATCAGCCTAAAAAACGAAAAAGAGCCAAAACGCACGGTTTTTTAGTGCGAATGCGGACTAGATCCGGAAGGAATGTTTTAAAAAAAAGGAGAAGTAAAGGAAGAAAGCGCTTAACCGTCTAGCGTCGCAAAACTACGGACAGAATCAATAAAACGAATAAAATTTATATTTGATTCATGGTATTTATATAATTTTTCCTCTGGCCGGCGGGGATTGAAAAGCCGAGTGCCGCAATGGTTATGTTGGCTAAACAATATCGTTTAATTAAAGATAAGGATTTCGTCAGACTAGCTCATCGTGGCCAAGCTGTTTTTTGTCCGGAAATGGGGCTTAAGTGGGTAAAAAACGACCTTCCTTATTCTCGTTTTGGAGTGGTTGTTTCTTTAAAAGTAGATAAAAGGGCGGTCGCCCGCAATCGGCTTAAAAGGGTGATTAGAGCCGTTTTAAGAGAAAATTTTTTAATGTTTAGACGAGGTTTTGATTTTATGATTTTAACCAGAGCCGAAGCCAAGGGTTTAAATTATACTCAGATTAAAGGGAAAATATTCCGTCTTTTTGAAAAGGGCGGACTGATACAATTAGAAAAGTAAAATTATTATAGTCGTTTATGCCCCTGGGTAAGATTCCATTTTTGTCAAGCAGCATGATTTCCGCTTGGGTCAGATTATGGGTTTTAAAGTTAATTCGTTTTTATCAAAAAACTCTTTCGCCCGACCACGGGCCATTTTCCATTTTTCATCCTTGGCCAGGCGTTTGCAAGTTTAGGCCAACTTGTTCGGAATACGCTTATCAAGCCATTGCCAAATACGGACTTTTAAAAGGCGGCTTTAAAGCCCTGGGTCGCATTTTAAGATGTCATCCCTGGTCGCATGGCGGTTGGGATGAGCCATAAAAAGAAAAGCCCGGAAATCTAAATTATTTTTTGTTTGTCATTTCAGGATTTATATCTATAATTAAACGAGTATTATTGAAAAAATATGGGAGAAATTTTTAAAACCTTGCTTTATCAGCCCTTGTTGAACCTATTGGTGTTTTTTTATAATATCATTCCTGGCCATGATTTAGGCGTGGCGATTATTATTTTAACGGTCCTGATAAAGGCATTATTACTTCCTTTGTCGCGAAAGGGGGTTAAGGCGCAAAAGTCGCTCCAAAATATCCAACCGGCCCTGGAGGCGATTAAAAAGAAATATGCCGGAGACAAGGAAAAACAAACTAAGGCGATAATGAATTTTTATAAAGAAAATAAGGTTAATCCTTTTTCGTCCTGTTTGCCGCTGTTGATTCAATTGCCTATTTTAATCGCCGTTTATCGGGTTTTCAGGGTTGGTTTGACTGAAAGCGTTTTGCCAGTTTATTCTTTCATTTCTAACCCCGGCATTCTCAATGTTTTGTCTTTTGGTTTTTTAGATTTATCGTACCCGAATATTTTTTTGGCGTTTATTACCGCCGTTTGCCAGTATATCCAAACAAAAATTTTGGCGGTTCATAAACCGGCTAAAGAACTTGTGAAAAAAGACGAGGCTAAAGACGAGAACATGGCCTCGATGATGAATAAGCAGATGAAATTTATGATGCCGATAATGACGCTTTTTATCGGCATGACTTTGCCCAGCGGCTTGATGCTTTATTGGTTGATCAGTATTTTAATTGGGATTTTAGAGCATAAATTGATTTCTTCCTCGATTAAACCCGTTGAAAAAGCGTTGGGTTGAGTTTAGATCCGTTATAAAAAATTTCTGTTTCGTTATTCATATGAATTTAGCCATTATTTTGACAAAAATGTTATTAGATGGCCTGCGAAGTATTTTTTATTTTCCTGTTTGGTGGTATACGCGCGGTTTGAAAAAGAAATTTCTCGGTTTTATTACGGGAGTTAAAACTTCGTCCCATAACCTCGCCCTAACTGTCATGTTTAAATATCTTTTTAAGCCGATGTTTGGCGAGCGTTCAAAATCGGGGAGAATTATTAGTTTTTTTATGCGCCTTATTCTTTTATTTTGGCGTCTTTTTTTATTCGGCTTGGCTTTAGTCGGCCATTTGGCGTTTTTTATCCTTTGGTTGGTTCTGCCCGTGGTGGCGGTTTGGCAAATTATTATTCTAGCGGGAAAATAAATATCAGAATACCGGAGTATAAAAATTTAAAATGAATTATTATGGATTATATTCTCTGTCCACAATGCAAGGGAGAGGGGAATTTCAGGGAAAAGGTTTGCCGGACTTGTTCCGGGCTCGGAGTTTATTCTTGGTTTGGAGGATATCTTTTATTTTTAGACCGACCGATGAATTGGGACAAGAGATTCGCTCTGGGAATAAAAAGAGTATTGCAATTGATTCTCGGCGTGGCGGGAGTTATTTTCGGACTGTGGGGATTGATTTGTCTGATAAAAATGGCCGTCGGTTTTCGACTATTTTCCTTGGAGTTTTTAGAGCAATATTTCCTTTGGATAAATTTTGAACAAAAGGATTTGCTTTTGTTTTTTTGGTTATCGATTTTATTGGATTTGTATTTATTTTACGCTATTGAGCGAGGACGGGAAGAGCAGTGTAAAAATTGGCCGAAGTCAAGCCGAGAATCACTTAATCAGCCGAATGATTGGTTGGAAGTGAATCGTTTGCCGAGAAAATTTAAAATAAACGTGGACAGCGTTTTATCCAAACAGACGGTTAAGATATTATGGAGAGCCGTAAAAATGAGTCAAAAATTAAGGCACCAAAAAATAGAACCGATTCATATTTTGGCCGCCGGCTTGGCCGACAATGACGTCGCCCTGATGGTCGGTCGTTTAGGAATAGATTGGGCCGGTTTAAAAACTAGGGTAACCAAGGCCTTGCGTGATATTTCTCCGATGGCCGGCGGCAAAGGAGAATTTTATTCATTGGAAACCAAAAAGATTTTTTTAGCCGCTTATAATTTAGCCGGAATAAAAAAACGCACCGCTTTGTCTTCTTTGGAGATTTTGGAAGCGATGGTTGGAGAAGAGGGTCCGGTTAAAGAAATTTTTTACGATTTAGAAATTGAACCGGAACAAATAAAAAATGTCTGTCTCTGGATAGATGTTTATAAACAATTGGGACAAGAGTATCGTCGTTTTGCGAATCAATCTCGTTTCAAGCCCAAGGGGCCGATTAATCGGGCTTTTACAGCCGTGGCGACTCCTTATCTTGACGCTTATAGTCAAGATTTGACCCAATTGGCTCGAGTTGGTCGTTTTGGTTTTTGCATGGACCGGGAGAATGAAATGAAAGAAATATTTAGGATTATTGAAGGGAGCCGCCAAAGCGTGATATTGGTTGGCTCTCCGGGCGTGGGTAAAATGACAATTATTCAAGGTTTAGCCCGGAGAATGGTGACTGAAGAAGTCCCCAAAATCTTACAAGATAAAAGGTTGGTTAGCCTTGAGATTTCCAGTTTGATTGCCGGCGCGGCGCGACCGGGCGAAGTTGAAAAAAGACTGCAAATCATCATGGGCGAAATTGTTAAATCGGGAAATATCATTCTTTTCATTAAAGATATTCATAACATCGTGGGAATTAAAACCACGGAAGGAGAGCTTGATATTTCCGAGATTCTGGCCGATGCTTTAAAAAATAAAGCATTTTTAACTTTAGCCACTTCTACGCCGGTCGAATATCGGCGGTTAATCGAAGGCAAATCGCTAGAACAAGCCCTGCAAAAAGTGAATATTGAAGAACCGGATTTTAACGCCACAATTCAGATTTTGCAAGCCCAGACGGCAACGGTCGAGGCGACTGAGAAAGTATATTTTTCTTATGCCGCTTTAAGCCGGACGGTTGACCTTTCAATCCGTTATCTGCATGAGCGTTTTCTGCCGGAAAAAGCGATTAATCTTTTAAAGGAAGTGGCGATTATGGTTAAAAATAAACGCGGACAAAAAAGCGTTGTTCAGGCGGAAGACGTGGCCCAATTGGTGGCGGAAAAAACAAAAATTCCGGTGGCGAAAATTACTGAAAAGGAATCGGAAAAATTATTAAATCTTGAACAGCAAATACACCAGCGTTTAATTGATCAAAATGAGGCTGTTAATATGGTGGCGGCGGCTTTACGTCGAGCTCGGGCCGAGTTGCGGAGCGCTAAAAAACCGATTGTCAATTTATTATTTCTGGGTCCGACCGGAGTGGGAAAAACCGAATTAGCCAAGACAGTGGCCGAGGTTTATTTTGGCCGAGAAGATAGAATGATCCGTTTGGATATGAGCGAATATCAGGAAAAGTCCAGCCTTGGCCGTTTAATTGGCGTCCCGGGCGGTGATAAGGGCGGCCAATTAACCGAAGCCGCCCGACAAAATCCTTCGTCGCTTTTATTGCTTGATGAGATGGAAAAGGCGCATCCGGACATTTTAAACATTTTTTTACAAGTGATGGACGACGGTCGTTTAACCGATTCGTTGGGACGCACTCTTGATTTCACTAATATGATCATTATCGGTACTTCCAATGCCGGCACCGATTTCATTCAAGAAGAAATTACCAAAGGGACTTCGGTTGAAGCAATTACCGAAACTTTGGTTAGAGAGAAATTAAAATCGTATTTTCGTCCGGAATTTTTAAACCGTTTCGACGGCGTAATCGTTTTTAAGCCGTTGGGCAAAGAAGAAATAATTCAGATTACTAAATTACTTTTAATTAAATTAGCCAAACAGTTGGAACAAAAAGGCATTATTTTAAAGCCAACAGAAGAGGCGATTGTGGAAATCGCCGAAGCCGGCTTTGATCCGCTTTTTGGCGCTCGGCCTTTAAATCGGACAATTCAGAATCGAGTTAGCGACGTTTTAGCCAAATTTTTATTGACCGGCAAAATCGGCCGGCGGGACGTGGTGGTTTTGGAAAAGGGCGGGCAGATTAGAGTGGAAAAAGCCAAAAAAATATAAAAGATTAGTCGTTATGAAACGCAAGGTCCAAATATTTATAATTCACGGAGGCATGGTTTCCAAAAATAGGAAAGATTATTTGCGTTTTTTAAAAACAAGGAAAGTTTATCTTGAAAGGAGAGTGGAATGGCAAGACGACTATTTGGACGGGAAAATAGGGAGAAGTTTCGAAATTATCAGGCCGCGCATGCCCTTAAAAGAAAATGCGAGATATGGCGATTGGAAAATTCATTTTGAAAAATATATTCCTTTTTTGAGAAATCGCCTTGTTCTTGTCGGGATTTCATTGGGCGGAATTTTTCTGGCGAAATATTTGTCCGAGAATAAATTCCCTAAAAGAATACTTTCCACTTATTTAATTTGTCCGCCGTTTGACGAAACATTGCCTGGTAGAGGTTCGGCCGGAGGATTTAAACTTAGGCGGAATTTATCGTTGCTTGAGAAAAATTCTCCGCGGCTTGTCTTATTGTTTTCAAAAGATGACGATGTCGTTCCGGCGGTGGATGCAAAAAAATACGGAGCAAGGCTGAAAAACGCGAAAATCATAACTTATAAAAATAAAAACGGACATTTTCGAATATCCAGTTTTCCGGAACTTGTGAAGATGATTAAAAATGACGCGAAAATAAAATAAGTTTATCCTCGCGACTCTTGAAAGTTTTTTTCAATCTGGTATAATTAGAGAAAAATAATAGATAAATTTATGACTTCATTGGCGGTAATTAAAACCGGCGGAAAACAATATTTAGTGAAAAGGGGAGATATTCTAAAAGTGGAGAAACTCGATGCTAAAATTGGAGATAAAATTGAGTTTAAGGACGTTTTTTTGTTTTTCAATTCGGAAAAAACCGGCGTGAAAATTGGCCAGTCGGTTCTTAAAGCCGTTGTCGAAGCGGAGATTATTGCCCAGGAAAGAGGCAAAAAGGTGAAAATAGTCAAATATAAACCGAAGGTTCGTTATCATAAAAAACAGGGACATCGGCAATTGTATACTAAAGTGAAAATATTAAAAATAATGGCGGTTTAAATCGCCATTATTTTTAATATTTCTTATATCTTATCTATTAGATAAAATTTTTAAAGCTTGTTTGATTTTTTTTTCGGATTCAAGAATATCGGACGGAATTTTTCTGACGGCGTCTCGCGCTTGGGCCAACCCATAGCCCAGGCTGACGAGAGCGTCAATTACCAAGGCGTCGTTTTCCGCCCCGGAACTTTCCAGAGCGGTTTTTTCAACCTTTCCCTTGAGTTCAAGAATAATTTTTTTGGCGATTTTTGCACCAATACCCGAGACTCTGGTCAAGGTAAGGGAATTTTCTTCTAGAATGGCTTTTTCCAAATCGGATATCCGAACCAGAGACAGGATGTTTATTCCCAATCTTGGTCCGATTCCGGAAACGGAATTTAGAAGTTTGAAATATTTCAGTTCTTCTTCGGTTTCAAAACCGTATAATTCAACGGTTTCTTCGTTTTTTATCGCCAGAAAAGTGAATAACTTGAGCGTTTGGCCGATTTTTGTCTTTTCCCAAAGAGAATTGATTACAAAAATTTGATATCCCAGTCCATTGGTTTCAATGACTAAAAAATTTTTTTCCTTTTGGACGATTGTTCCCTTAATGGAATAAATCATAATTATTCGTTATTTTAATGTTATATTTTCGATATTTACTTATCCACAGTTGCCTTTAAAAACGGTTGTGCTACCATAATACGGCAATGCCCGAAAGGCATAAAAGAATTATAGCATAATATAATAATTTATTAATGGGCTGTTTCCGTTAACAATTGGATTTCTTGGGGTTGACAAATTTTTGAAAAACTTGTATAATAGTGACGCTCGTGAGATAATAAGCATAAACCGATCGGAGGAATTATAAACTTAAACGATCTTGTCATATGACGTACGAAAGTCCAAATTTTACTCCTTCGCCGGAGGTCAAGGAGGTTAATCGGTCGGAAAGAGATATGAGAAACTTTTCCGAGGCGCTTTTGCAGAGGTGGGAAAATCCACAGGAGGAAACTAGTATTTTCTACGAGACGATGGTAAAGCGCAATGAAGGAGTTCTTGAAACTTATTCCGATACGAATATCAAAAGAGCGTATGAAATTTCGATGCAATTAATGGATGTGTCAAGAAAAAACCCAAAACAAGTTAGAAGTCTGATTGAGAATGGCGGAGAAGCCGAGGCATAAGTCGGCCTCGGAGGTATTCTTTTAGTGGAATTCTATGAGTAAGATATTAGACAAATTGCGTCAGATTATTGTCTCGTCGACCCAGATTTCTTCAGCTGACCAAAATGATTTGCTTGTTTTTCTGCCGATTTTACCCGAAACGGCACTTGAAGATCTTTATGAGATTTTTGATAAAAATCCCAAAATAATCAAGGAATTTAACGAGGATTTTAAGTCGAGATTGGATATTTTAATTGATGGTCGTGATAAATGGGATAAGCTAATCGCCCATGAGGAGGAAATGCTCAGAGAAGAGGAAGAGGGGCTTTTATAAAAAATTATATAAAAAATAAGATACGTTTTTAGCAATTTATGCCGATTAAAAAAGCCGCTGTCAAGTCGCTTCGTCAGACAAAAAAGAAAGAGGAGCGCAATCGTAAGATTAAACAGAATATCAATTGGCTGGAACGCCAATTTTTAAAAATGGTCTCTTCTAATAATAAAAAAGAAGCGGCCGATTTTTATTTAAAATTGCAAAAAGCGTTCGATAAAGCCGCCCAAAAGGGGGTGGTGAAGAAAAATAAATCTTCTCGCAAAAAATCTCGTCTTGCTCAAAAACTTAATTTAATGAAATAGTTCTGGAAATTGGGGGCGAAAAGTTAAGATTTAACGATTAACAGATTCAACAAGACGCTTGGGTTGATGGGCCGAGTTTTACGCAAAAGATCTATCTCTAATAATTGTTGATAGATTTTTTTTAATCCTTCCAAAGTGTAGTTTTTTTCCTGCTCTAGCGCTTTTTGGCATACATAGGGATGCATTTTAAGCCGTTTTGCCAGTTCGCGAGAAGAGAGAACTGGGCTATTTTTGAGGCATAATTTAGTCCGAAATATGGTGCGATACTGGTGGGTGAGCATCGAGAGCAGATAATCGATCTTTGCTCCATTTTCAAATTGATCCGACAGGAGCCGAAGGGCTAAAACCTTATTTTTCCGCCCCAGCGCATCTATGAGCCGCCAAATATTTTGTTCTGTTTTGGGGATAATGACGTTTTTTAAATCTTCAAAATGAACATTCAGCGAATCGTTTTGTAGGGAAACGATTTTGTTGGTTTCGTTTTTGAGCGACCAGAGATCGTTGCCATAGATATTCGCCAAAAGGTCTATGGTTTTCGTTTCAATTTTTATTCCTTGCTTTTCAAATTCTTTTTTAATCCAAATTTTTACTTCGCGAAGATTTAAAGGTTTAAATTCTTCGGCGTATTTTTTCTTCTTTAAAAATTGGTATAATTTTTTTTGAGACGGAGATAATTCGCCGAGACGGACTTCATTGTCCCAAAAGACGATAATATTGTCCTTTGAAACGCCATTTTTCGTTTTCGCCTCCGCCGATTTTTTTAAAATACTCATTATCTCGCGGACGACAATTTCATTTTTTTCTCGGTCTTGAGGATTTCGCTCGGCTGAAAGCAGGTCTTCGAGAATAATCATTCTTTTTTCCGCAAAAAGTCCGCCGGTTAAAATAAGCCGGCGGACTTTGTCAATTGACAAGTCGTCCGCTTGAACGCTCGAAATGCTTAAACCTTGTTGGTCTTTCTGTTCGACAAATTTTCGTTTTAGTTCGAATAGTTTTTGTCTGGAGCGGTATGTGTCCGCTCCGTAAAGAAAAATTACCATAGCGGTCAAAATAGTTTGTTCGGGGAGGAAATATTTTCCTCCAATCTTTTTATCAGGCTTTTAAAACCAAATTCTTTTAAAGTCGGAATGGCTGTTTGAAAACAGGCCGCGTCAAAGGGCATGATTTTTTTGAAATTCAATTTTTCAATTTTCTGCTTAATGGTAACAAGCTCTTTGGTCAAAATTGCCCGTTCTTTATTTTTTCTAAGAATTTCGGCGATATTTTTTTTAATTAAATTCTCTTCTTTGTTTTTTTCCAAATGGGCGTAAATATTTTCGAGATTTTTGAATTTTTTTATCAAATCAAGGGCGTTTTTTTCTCCAATGCCGGGCACGCCTTTTATATTATCTGAAGCGTCGCCGCGCAACGCCTTGAAATCGATTAATTGTTTCGGACTAAGTCCGAAGCGTTCTTTTATCTCGTCAGGTCCGTATATTTTAATTTGGCTTAATCCTTGGCGGAGAAAATAAAGGGAGGTTTGTTTGTCAACCAGTTGAAGCAGATCAAGATCGCCGGTGACGATTAAAGATTTTAAGCCGGCGATTTCTTGTTTTTGCCCTTTAATTATCGCGGCGATTAAATCATCGGCCTCGTAACCGTCCAGCGAGAATGTCGGAATGGCGAATCCTTGGGCAATTTGTTTGGCGAGCGGTATCTGGTCATAAAATTCTTGAGGTTGTTTTTCTCGTCCGGCTTTGTATTCTTTATATTTTAGATGGCGAAAAGTGGGGGCCTTGGTATCAAAGGCCGCCGCTAGGTAATTCGGCTTTTGTTCGCGGACGAGTTTCAAAAGCAGGGAAGAAAAACCGTAGACGGCATTGATTACTCGGCCGCGCGGATCGGTCAGTTTTGGCAAGGCGTGCCAGGCGCGGTGAAGCACGGCTGGCGCGTCAATTATGATTAATAGAGGTTTTGTTGACATAATCCCATTATAATGGGTTTAAAAAAAAATAAAAAGGTCTCTCCTTTTACTTAAAGAGAATACGACAGGAGTCGAATTCTCTTTTTTTCGGCCTACGAAATAGTTTTATTAAAGGCCCGAGCGGGAATTGTACCCGCGTATAACTGTTTTGCCTGCCTGCGCGGGTAGGTCCGCCTGCCATCGCTAAAGGCCCGAGCGGGAATTGCACCCGCGTATAACTGTTTTGCAGACAGTTGCCTTACTACTTGGCTATCGGGCCTTTAGACATAGCGGGCAGGCAGACAGTTGCCTTACTGCTTGGCTATCGGGCTATTTTTTTATTTTAGAGAAAAAATATGATTTGTCAATCTTAATTATTTTATAGAAGATAATTAAAAATTGAATTTCCTTATGAATTCAGACAATCAGCATTGCATCGCCAAAGGAATAGAAACGGTATCCTTCTTTTATCGCCCGTTGATACGCTTTTTTTATCAATAATTGACCGGCGAAGGCCGAGACTAACATCAGGAGAGTTGTTTTTGGCAGATGGAAATTAGTGATTAAGCCGTCGATGAATTTGAATTTATAGCCCGGATAAATAAAGATGTCGGTTATTTTCTTCCCCGTCCTTAAATAACCGTTGGTGGTGGAAAACGATTCCAAGGCTCGGGCGCTGGTAGTGCCGACAGCGATTATTTTTTTGTTTTGTTTTTTGGCTAAATTCAGTTTTTTGGCGGTCGCCGGAGATATTTCAATCCATTCAGGGTGTATTTGGTATTGTTCAACCTTTTCGACTTTAACCGGTTGGAAAGTTCCTAAGCCAATATGAAGAGTGATGAATTCAAAACCGAAACCCCGTTTTTCCAGTTTTCTAATCAGGTTTTTAGTGAAATGAAAACCGGCTGTTGGCGCGGCCGCTGAACCGAATTTTTTAGCGTAGACGGTTTGATATTCTCTAAGATTGGAAAAGCGTTTTATATACGGAGGAGTTGGGGTCAACCCGATTTTATTGAGAGTTTTTAAAAATTTTTTTCCCGACAAATTAAATTTTATTTCTCCCAATTGGCGGTTTTTTTCAAGAAGAATTCCATTTAGACTTTTATTAAAAGTTATTTTGACGCCGGGCGTTATTTTCCCTCCGATTACGCTTTCCCAGTTTTGGGGGCGGGTTTTTTTCAAGAGCAGAACTTCGATTTTGCCGCCGGTTGGCTTGGTTCCGATTAAGCGGGCGGGAAATACTTTGGAATTATTGGCGACCAAGACGCTGTTTGGGGAAAGGTATTTTTCCAAGTTGTAAAAAAAATCACGGCTAATTAGTTGTGATTTTTTGTTTAGAATCATCAGTTTCGAGTGATCTCGAGGTCGGACAGGGCTTTGGGCAATTAGGTTTTTGGGCAGACAATAACCAAAATCTTTTGTATCCATAAGTTAGCGCTTGGAGAATTTTTTAAACTTTCAAGTATTTTTTAATTGCCAGACTGCTGCCGAGCATTGAAACAAAAAGGGCAAAAATTAGGAGTAAAACTCCAAAAGTTAATCCTTCAGTTTTGAGATAGGAAAAGAGATTAAAATTTATTTCTAAAAATTGCTGGAGGCGGGGTTGAATAAAGACGGCAACGCCAATACTGGTGCCGAGGGTGAAAATCCAGGCGATTAAAGCGTAAAAGCCGCTTTCAATTAGGGCGGGCGCTCGGATAAACCAGGAGGTGGCTCCGACTAAGCGCATAATTTCGATTTGTTTTTGTCTTGATAAGGCGCCCAATTTTATAGTGTTAAAAATCACCAAAATGGCGATAAAAATAAAAACACCGCTGACTCCCAAACCAAGATAAGAGGCCTTTTGGCTGAATTTATTAAAACCTTGGATAAGGTTTTGATAATCGTAGAAGTCCTGATTTTGAATCAAATCTTGATATTCTTGGCGCTGGATTATTTCTAAGACTTTTTGATAATCGGTTGGATTATTAAATTTTATGTTAATAGTTCCGCCGAAAGGATTCTTCCCTAATTCTTCCAAGGATTTTAGAATCAAAGGATCGTCTTGGTGTTTTTGTTCGAATTTTTCAAGGGATTGCTCTTGGTTTAAGTATTGTATCTCTTTTATTTCGCTCATATTCTCCAGCTCGGCCAACAACAGGCCAAAAGCGGTCTCATTGATATTTTGTTTTAAGTAAATTCCCAGGTCCATTTTATCCTTGAAAGAGGTCAATACTTTTTGCCCTACGACATTTAAATAATATATCAGGCAAAGGGAAAAAAGCATTAGAAACATTACAATAATACTGGCTAAAGAAAGCCAGAAGTCGCGAAAAGAATTTTGTAGGGCCATTTTAAAAATCCGCATAAACGCTATTGCTAAAGGCAAAAATAAAAAATTTAAAAAATCTTTGTCTTGTCGAAGTATCCAGTATATCCTTATTTTTCATAAGTTTTTGCGTTTTTTGGTTTGTGTTTTTTTGTATTTTATTTTTTTATTTTAATATTCGCTTGTTCCAGCTGTTCTTCGGGGAGTTCGCTGGGCGCGTTCATCATTAAATCTCGGGCATCGGCCGTTTTAGGGAAAGGAATAACCTCGCGAATGTTCGGTTCATTGGTTAAAATCATGATTAAGCGGTCTAGCCCCAAAGCAAATCCGCCGTGAGGGGGAGCGCCGTATTTAAAGGCTTCAAGTAGGTGCCCAAATCGTCTTTTTATTTCTTCGTCGGAAACTTTTAAAATTTTAAAGATTTTTTCCTGGAGGTCTTTTTGATGAATTCTGATTGAGCCGCCCCCGATTTCAAACCCGTTGCAAACAAGATCGTATTGTTTGGCGCGCGCCCTTAAAGGATCTGTTTCTAATAAACCGGCATCCGATTCAAGAGGGGCGGTGAAAGGATGGTGGATAGAGACAATTTTTCCTTCGCTTGCCGAGTGTTCAAAAAGGGGAAAATTATTCAGCCAACAAAAAGATAACTCTTCGAGGTTGTTTTTGTTTTCTCTGAGGTCGGGTTTATCGGTTTGATATTTGACCATCGCTTCTTCATAAGTAAGTCGAGGAAAAGGAGATCGCGAGATTAGTCCGCGCGGAGAAATCTTTTTAATCAAGTTTGTTATCAGATTTTCAACCAGCGCCATAACGTCTTTTTCTTCGACAAAACTCATTTCTAAATCCAATTGGGTGAATTCCGGCTGTCTGTCTCCGCGCGTGTCTTCATCGCGGAAGCAACGGGCAATTTGGAAATATTTTTCTAAACCGGCGACCATTAAGAGCTGTTTGAATTGTTGGGGCGCTTGAGGCAGAACATAAAATTGTCCGGAATAGAGCCGCGAAGGAACAATAAATTCCCTGGCGCCTTCCGGCGTGCCTTTGGTTAAAATCGGCGTTTCTATTTCTAAAAAATCATTTTTATCCAAATAATCTCGGATAAATTTAACCACTCGGTGCCGCAGAACCAAATTATTTTTCATTCTTTCATGCCTTAAATCCAAATAGCGATATTTCAGACGCAACTCTTCGTTGGCTCTTTTGTCTTCGTTATTTATTTCAAACGGCGGCGTTTCGGCTTGATTTAGGAGGCATAATTTTTCGGCTAAGATTTCCACGCTCCCAGTGGGGAAATTTTTATTGATTTGATTTTTGGGTCGTTGGTTAACAACTCCTTCAATCTCGACGACGAACTCCAAGCGTATTTTTTTAAGGATTTCTTGCGATCTTTGGTCCAGATTTTCTGGCGAAAACACAACTTGAACCAAAGCGGATCGGTCGCGCAGATAAATGAAGGTGATTTGTCCCAGGTCTTTGCGGTCATTAACCCAGCCGCAGAGTTTGACTTTTTTGCCGATATTTTTTATCGTTTGGATATTAAAAATTCTTTTCATAGAATAATGAGAATATTTTTTAATTTAAGGGAATTATTGGGTTCTTTGATTTGTTTTTCCTAATTTTTTCCGGCGGTTTCCGTTATTAAAATCAAGGTTTTATTCTGTTAATTAGACGGGGAAAGGGAATTGTTTCTCTGATATGCGGCAAATTGCAGAGCCAAGCGACGATTCTTTCCACTCCAATGCCAAAACCCGAATGGGGCACGGATCCATAGCGCCGCAAATCTAAATACCATTCCAACGATTTCCGGGAAAGTTTGAGTTTTTTAATTTTTTCTTCCAAAATTTTCAAGTCGTCGATTCTTTGCGAGCCGCCGATAATTTCTCCGTAACCTTCCGGAGCGATTAAATCGTCGTTTAAAACCAGATTCGGATTTTGCGGATCCGGTTTCATGTAAAAGGCCTTGATTTCTTCGGGATATTTTTCAATGAAGACCGGCTTGTCAAACATTAAAGAGATGGCGGTTTCTTCATCGCCGCCGAGATCGTCGCCTTGTTTTATTTTAAATCCGATTTTTTGCAGGCGTTCAATCGCTTGAGAGTAGGTGATTTTCGGGAAGGGCGTTTTTATATTTTTTAACGGCCTTACATCTCTTTCTATTATTTTTAATTCTTCTTTGCAATTCTTAAGGGTCCAATCCATTAAATATTCAATCAATCGTTCCTGTAACTTCACATTCTCCTCGTGTTCTATAAAAGCGGCTTCGGCGTCCATCATCCAAAATTCTGTCAAATGGCGCCGCGTTTTTGATTTTTCCGCTCGAAAAGTCGGCCCGAAATCATAAACCCGGCCTAAAGAATAAATCAATGATTCGAGATAAAGCTGGCCCGATTGGGATAAATAGGCCTGTTGCCCGAAATAGTCAGTGTTGAATAAAGTGGTTGTCCCTTCGCAACAAGTGGGAGTCAAAATCGGGGAGTCGGTCAGAATAAATCCTTCTTTTCTAAGAAAGGAACGGATAGCCCAGATTATTTCATTTCGAATTTTTAAAATAGCCGCTTGGCGTTTTGAGCGGATCCAAAGATGCCGGTGATCCATTAAAAAATCGATTCCGTGAGATTTTTTACTAAGAGGATATTCTTGAGACAGTTGAAAAATTTTTATTGCTGTCGCCTGCATTTCGTAGCCGTAAGGCGAGCGTTTTTCCGCGTAAATTTTTCCGGTTATTTCGACGCTGGTTTCCAGGGTTAAATTCTTGCAAGCCGACCAGGAGTCTTTATTAACTTCTTTTTTAGAGACGATGGCTTGAATTTCGCCAGTGCCGTCGCGAAATTGGAGGAAATAAATGGAACCGGAAGAGCGAAAATTAAAAATCCAACCCCTTAAAACTACGGGTTTTTTTAAATTTTTTTTGACGTTTTTAAGCAAGATGTAATCCATAATAATTGCGGTTTTTAGAATTTTAAATCCATTTTGACGAAGGAGATGATTTTATTAGGACATGCCGTAAAAAAGAATTTTTAGAGATTTTGCGCCAAGCGTAAAATTTTCCCATCAAAGGTTATCTTATCATAATTATAATATTATAAGGCATTTATAGAATAATAAAAGGAGAACTTTTTATAAAATTCAAATTTTGGGAAATTTTTTGCTTTTTATTCTTTTTGTCTCCAACGATTTTCTGATAATAAATAAACTCGGCGTCCGAAACCGAGTGATTTTTTTGCGAGTCTTTTGAGAATAGTCGCGCATAACGGTTTTTTGATTTTTTATTTTAAGTGAAAATAAGGAATGGGTCTGCTGGGAATCGAACCCAGATCAATAGCTTAAAAGGCTACTGCTCTGCCACTGAGCTACAGACCCGCGGTAACGGACCTTTACGA
>Ga0163209_1000306_pt1 | contig 20952 bp, 11 predicted proteins | sample Kivu_160m_FD_113538 | JGI IMG/M metagenome (GOLD analysis project Ga0163209, IMG submission 113538) | Freshwater microbial communities from Lake Kivu, Western Province, Rwanda to study Microbial Dark Matter (Phase II) - Kivu_160m | ecosystem: Environmental > Aquatic > Freshwater > Lake ...
CTACTATGCCTTGAAAACTATGCTGATAATGGTTTCTGCTTAGCAACTGTTTGGATAGGAACCCTAATCCAGTATAATCGTCAGCTAAAAAATGGATGATCCCTTAATTTCTCCGCAGTTTCCAGCTTTGTTACTTTGATATAATTAAAAAACGATTCTGTTTTCCGATGTCCGGTGATCATCATGATATCCCGGGTCGGAATATCTGCCAGGTAGGCATTTGTCACTCGTCACCCGTCACGCGTCACGCGTCACCCCATTTGCGATCCCGGCGGGATTCGAACCCACGACCCACAGCTTAGAAGGCTGTTGCTCTATCCAACTGAGCTACGGGACCCCTTAATCCGCGTGCAAAAGTAACAAATATTAAGTTTTGAACAACCTGCGCCGCAGACGGGGGGAAATCTTAATTTTGTACCAGTATCCAGCATCCCGCATCAAACATTGAACCATGCGCATCCTCAAAGACAAAACCATCCTCGTGGTGATCGATTTCCAGGAACGGATATTCCCGGCGATCCATGAAAATGAGAAACTTACACGGAACGTGCCGCTGCTGATCGAAGGCATGAAGGCGCTCGGTGTGCCGGTGATCGTCACCGAACAGTATGTGAAAGGCCTTGGGCCGACCATCCAGGCCATCGCGGAGAAGATCGGCGGGATCGACCGCATCGAGAAATCCTCCTTCAGTTGCTGCGACGAAGCGAAATTCATGATGGAGCTCGCATCTTCCGGCCGCGACCAGGTGATCGTCACCGGCATCGAGAGCCATGTGTGCGTCCTCCAGACCGCCATCGACCTCCAGCATGCCGGATATCACACCACAGTCGTGGAGGATTGCACCTCCTCCAGGAAACCGAACGATAAACTGATCGCCCTCGAACGGATGAAACGGGAAGGGATCAACCTGACGACCTATGAGGCGATCCTGTTTGAGTTGTTAAGATATTCCGGTGGAGAGACGTTTAAAATTATATCTAAGCTGGTAAAATGAGCTTCCGTCACCCCTTCTCTTCAAGGGGAGGGGCAAGGGGTGAGGTCACAAAATGAATTTGACTGTGTCAACTGACGAACCAACCAACGGAGAAAGCCCGGAACTGGAAACCGGGGCGCTGAAGGAGACGATCCACCTTTCGGAGATGTATCAGAGCTGGTTCCTCGATTATGCCTCCTATGTGATCCTGGAGCGCGCGGTGCCCGAGATCACCGACGGGCTGAAACCGGTCCAGCGGCGCATCCTCCACGCGATGAAAGAGCTCGACGACGGCCGTTTCAATAAGGTGGCCAACATCATCGGGCACACGATGAAATATCACCCGCACGGCGACGCCTCCATCGGAGATGCGCTGGTGCAGCTTGGACAAAAGGACCTGCTGGTCGACTGTCAGGGAAACTGGGGGAACATTTTCACGGGCGACAGCGCTGCCGCTCCGCGGTATATCGAGGCCAGACCCTCGAAATTCGCCCTCGAGGTGCTCTATAACCCAAAGACCACCACGTGGCAGGCATCCTACGACGGCCGGAACAGGGAGCCGGTCGCCATGCCGGCGAAATTTCCGCTGTTGCTTGCACAGGGCGTGGAAGGCATTGCCGTCGGCCTCGCTTCGAAGATCCTGCCGCACAACTTTAATGAACTGCTTGACGCTTCCATCCGGATCCTGCAGGGAAAAGAGTTCGAACTGCTGCCCGATTTTCCGACAGGCGGGATGGCCGATGTCTCCAGATACAACGACGGACTGAGAGGCGGTAAGGTCAGGCTCAGGGCAAAGATCGTGGTGGAAGACAAGAAAACCCTTGCCATCCGGGAAATACCTTACGGCACAACTACCGGGTCGATCATCGAAAGCATCCTTGCTGCCAACGACAAAGGCAAGATCAAGATCCGCAAGATCGACGACAACACTGCCGCCGAAGTCGAGATCCTGATCCACCTGGCGCCGGGAGTGTCACCCGACACGACCATGGACGCCCTTTACGCCTTCACCGATTGCGAGGTTTCCATCTCTCCCAACTCCTGCGTGATCGAAAGCGGGAAGCCCCGTTTCATGGGGGTCTCGGAAATATTGAAGGTAAACACCCAGCGCACGGTTGACCTGCTGAGAATGGAGTTGGAAATCCGGAAGCACGAACTTACCGAGCAGTTGCATTACATCTCCCTGGAAAAGATCTTCATCGAGAACGAGATCTATGAAGGTATCAAGAAATGCAAGACCACCGAGGAGATCGACACGGCCATCTTCAGGGGACTGAAGCCCTTTGCAAAACAGATCATCCGGCCGGTAACTGACGAGGATGTTCACAGGCTGCGACGCATACCGATCGAACGGATCTCGAAGTACAACGCGAGGAAGGCGGATGAAGCGCTTTCGGAGGTCGGAGTGGAAATGGACGAAGTGGAGAACCACCTCGCCAACCTGAACGATTTCGCCATCGAATATTTCAGGCAGATTCGCAAGAAATACGGGAAGAACCGAGACAGACGAACAGAGATCCGCAACTTCGACACCATTGAGGCGGCCAAGGTCGCCGCCGCCAACGAAAAACTTTATGTGAACCGGGAAGAGGGCTTTGCAGGCACCGGGCTGAAAAAGGACGAATTCGTTTGCGATTGTTCCGATATCGACGACATTATCGTTTTCCGCGACGATGGCACCTTTATCGTCATGAAAGTGACCAACAAAGTCTTTGTCGGCCAGAATGTGATCCACATAGCCGTGTTCAATAAAAATGACAGCCGGACCGTATACAACATGATCTACCGCGATGGAAAGAACGGGAGGATCATGGTGAAACGGTTCAGCATCCTCGGGGTGACCCGCGACAGGGAGTACACCGCGACAAAGGGCACCCCGGGCTCCAGGGTGCTCTATTTTACCGCCAACCCGAACGGTGAAGCAGAGGTGGTGCGTGTTGACCTTAAACCAAAACCTCGGCTGAAGAAGACATCGTTCGATTTCGATTTCGCCACCATTGCCATCAAGGGGCGCGGCTCCATGGGCAACACCCTTACCAAATATGCCGTGCGCAGGATCGAGCAGCGGCACGAAGGAGTCTCCACCCTGGGATCACTGAATATCTGGTACGATGAAACCGTTCAGCGGCTGAATACCGACGAACGGGGCAGACTGCTCGGCGCCTTCTCAGGCGCTGACCGCCTAGTGACCATGATGCAGCAGGGATATATGCGCCTGACCTCTTTCGACCTTTCAACCCATTTCGACGAGGAGATGATCCTGATCGAGAAATTTGATCCGGAAAAGATCTATACGGTTGTTTATCAGGAATCCGGAACAAAACAGTATTACATAAAGAGGTTCAGGACAGAATTGACGGACAAGAAGGTCGAATTCATCGAGGAGCCGGACAAGCTGGTCCTTCTGTCTGCCGAAGTTGATCCCAGGCTTGAGATCCTTTTCGATATGAAGCAAAAAAGCAAGGGGAGCGAGCGGGAGGAGATCATTGCACATGAATTCATCGGAGTGAAAGGATACAGGGCAAAAGGGAAGCGTCTGTCGGTCTATCCCATCAGGAAGATCGGCTGGCTCGAATCCCTGGCAGCCGGGGAACAGGGGCCTGATGAGCCGCCGGCCGGTCGGGATGACGGAGCCGACCCGACCCTGCTTGAAGACGCCGCTGCAGGTCAGACGGAGATCATGGAATCGTCGCTCGAAACCAAAAAACCACAGAAAAAGAAAAAGGCAGCCCCACCCGAAGAACAGAAGGAGACCGGCGAGCCAGGCAAGGCAGGACAGATGGAGCTCCCTTTATAGAAGATCAAATATACAACTGAATGAAGGCAGATGACAATTTAAAGCACACTGAGATTGACTGGCAGGAGGTATTTGATGCCGTTCCCGACATGCTGATGATCCTCGATGCCGACCAGCGGATCATCAGGGTGAACAATGCCATGGCAATGCGTTTCGGATATTCATGTGAGGAAATCATCGGGCGTTACTGTTATGAGATTGTACATGACGCCTGCACGCCTCCTGAAAACTGTCCGCATGTCAAAACGCTGCTGAGCGAAAAGGAGGAATTCAGTGAAATCCTGGAAAAGAGGCTGGGTGGCATGTTCGATGTCACCACTACCCCACTTTTCGATGATGAAGGGAATATGAAGGGTTGCGTACATGTTGCCAGGGATATCACGGCAAAAAGGAAGAAAGAGACCCTGCTCAAAGAAAGCCTGGAGATCGGTGAATATGCGCTATCCCATTCTTTGGATGAGCTGCTTACCAAGACCGTTGATAAATCGGAATTCCTCACTGGCAGCGCCATCGGATTTATCCATTTCCTTGAAGAAGATGAGAAGACCATTCACTTGCAGACATGGTCGACCAATACGTTGAAAAGCTATTGCACTACCAAAGAGAGCCCGGCCCACTATCCCGTGGACCAGGCAGGCGTATGGATTGACTGCATTCTTGAGCGAAGGCCCTTGATCCACAATGATTACGGGCGCCTGGAACACCGGAAAGGTTACCCCAAAGGCCATCCTGCAATCATCAGGATGCTCACGGTTCCGATCCTGCGGGGCGACATTGTCGTAGCCATTGTTGGAGTAGGAAACAAACCCGCCGATTATGACGAAGGCGATATGGAAGTGGTGTCCCAGCTGGCAAATCTTGCCTGGGAATATATCGTGAGCAAGCGGTTTGAAGAGGCCTTGCATAAAAGCGAGCAGTATGCCCACGCCCTGCTCAATGCCGTGCCGGACCTGATGTTCAGGATTAACCGGGAAGGTGTTTACCTGGATTACAAGGCCAGAAAAGAGGATTTGCACTACCAGTGGTCCTCCATTATTGGTAAAAATAACAGGGACGTAACGCCTCCGGAATTTGCAGACATGGTGATGGAAATGATCCATGAAACCCTGGAGTCGGGGGAGATGGTTGTGTTTGAGTATCAATTGGATGTGCCGGAGAGGGGGTTGCGCCTTTTCGAGGCGAGGATGGCGCCCAGCGGACCGGATGAAGTCACGGTGATCTCAAGGGATATCACCGAAATGAAAGCGAATGAAAGATCGCTGAAGAAGAAAATTGAAGAACTTGAATGGATCAACCACACCATGATCGACCGGGAGCTGAAGATGATCGAACTTAAGCAGGAGATCAATGATTTTCTGGTTAGGTCAGGCCAGCCGGAAAAATATTCGATACACCCCTGATTTGTACGCCCGACAACTTAAACCATCTTGTGATTTCTGATGAAAAGAACGAAGAAAAAGAAAATGGGTGAAAAAGCCGGCGAACCGCCCGCCATGAAGGATCTTTATAGTCTGACGGACATCTTTCGCATCGAAAAACTCCAGCATTTACAGGACCTGTTCTCCGATGCAACAGGCTTGGCATCGGTCATTATCCATCACGACGGAATTCCCATCACACGTCCCAGCAACAATACCAGACTTTTCGAGGAAATAATCCGGAAAAACGGAATACAAAATATTACCGGCTGTTTCCCCGAAATAATCCCGGTCGTCATCCCTCCCGACGGGCCCATGATCCGTCAAAGCATGGGAGGCAGTTTGTGGGAGGCATGCACGGCACTGTCATTGGGAGGAAGAAGCCTTGGTTTCTGGATCATAGGACAAGTGCGGACTCCTTTCGCCGACAGGGAGAAACTGTCGCAATGCGCCGATGAGACAGGGATCGGACGCGACACATTCATCGATTTATTCGAGGAGATCATGGACATGACGGAGGAAAAATTCCGCAAGAACGCACATATCCTTCATGCCTACGCGGGTGAGATCTCCTCATGGGTGGAACAGAACCTGCAGCTTGAACAGCAGGTTCATGCGAGACAAATAGCCGAGGAACAGATCTCGATGCTTGCGATGGCGCTCAAGAGCATCAGTGAATGTATATGCATCTCCGACCTGGATGACAACATTACCTTCGTCAATGAATCCTTCCTGAAGACCTATGGATATACCAGTGAGGAACTGCTCGGGAAGCCGGTTCAAACGGTGCGGTCGGAGAATAACAAGCCTCTGCTGATCGCGGAGATATTTCCCGAAACCTTGCGGGGAGGTTGGAAAGGAGAACTAATAAACAAACGGAGGGACGGCACGGAATTTCCCGTCTTCATTTCAACCTCACCCGTACGTGACGATCTTGGTAAACCTATTGCCCTGATGGGAGTTGCCACCGACATTACCGAGAACAAACTGATCGAGGCCGCGCTCAGGGAAAGTGAAACCAAGTACAAGTCGCTCTTTAACGGTGCACGCGATGCGATCTTCATTATGAACAACACCTGTTTCCTGGATTGCAACAAGAGCACCTGCGAGATTTTCGGGGTTACCCCCGATCAGATCATCGGTTCTTCTCCTTCGGATTTCTCACCTCTTTACCAGCCCGACGGGCAGTTATCATCAGTTAAAGCCCGGAATTATCTTGATGAGGCGTTGGCCGGCACTCCCCTGCTTTTTGAATGGGATCATACCCGCCTCGACGGTACTGTTTTTCATGCCGAAGTGGGGTTGAATCGCATCATGCTCAAAGGCAACTGGTATCTGCAGGCCATTGTCAGGGACATGACAAAGCGGAAGCAGGTTGAGAAAGCGCTGAAAGATAAGGCAAACGAACTCGAGCGGTTCAACCGTCTGTTGATCGGAAGAGAGTTGAAAATGACGGAATTGAAAAAGGAGATCAACGAGCTGCTTATGGCAGCCGGCAAACCTGAAAAGTACAGGATACATGATTAAAGTACTCGCAATCGGCAATCGCAACGTTTTTCCTGACAATACGGGCGCGAAGCTTGGACAGTGCTTTCCGGGCATGGTTTTAACATGGAACCCGATGCTGTTACAGGGCATCGAACAGGCGAGAGCTGATCTCCCGGAATTGATCCTGCTTGAGGATACCCTGCATCATGATGGCATTCTCGAATATTGCAAGCTGATCAGACAAGATTCCTCCCTGGGCAACTGTCTTATCGTTCTGGTCAGCGAAAGATACGGGGAGGCGGATTTCAGCCTGGAAGCCCTGAAATCGGGCGCAGACGGCCTGGTTGGGAAACCGGTCCGGGAAGGTGAACTGATCCCGTTGCTATCCCTCCTGGTCCGCCTGAACCAGGCGCACAGGGAAAAAGCGGACAGCAGGGGGGAATCGCAGAAACAGGACGAAAATCGTCCTGATATCCTGAAAAAGCAGTTACGTCAATTGCAGGATGCGGAAAAGGAAATCATGCAATCCTACCTGGAACTTGAAAAAACCAAACGGGCAACCCTCAACCTGATGGAGGATCTCAAGGATGAAGTCGATCAGCGAAAACGGTCGGAACAAATCCTTCGGGAAAGCGAGAAAAAATTGAAGGAGTTGACGATCCTTTTCCGCTCGATCAGCGACAATATGGTGGACATGCTATGGGCGAAAGACCTTCAGCGTAAATACATCTTTGCAAACAAATCGATATGCGACAAGCTCCTGATCGCTGAAGGTACGGATGAGCCTATCGGTAAGGATGACATGTTCTTTGCCATCCGTCAGCGGAACGTTCATCCGGAAAATCCAAACTGGCATACCTTCGGTGAACTCTGCAGGGACTCCGACCAGGTTGTGATCGATTCGGGAAAGCCAGAACAATTCGACGAGTATGGTAACGTCAAGGGTGAGTTCCTGTTCCTTGATGTCAGGAAATCACCTTTGTATGACCTGGATGGCAAGATGATCGGGACAGTCGGCAGCGCCCAGGACCGTACCGTCGAACGCGCAATTTCGAAACAACTTGCCGAGCGCGAGCGTCAGATATCCACTTTGGTCAGCAACCTGCCAGGGATGGTTTACCGGTGCATAGGCGATGTGAATGGAAAAATGCTCTTCGTGAGCGACGGCTGCCTCAAAGTCAGCGGATATACAAAGGAGGAATTTCTGGAAAATAAGGGATTTTCCTTGAATGACCTGATCCTGGAGCCATTCCGCGACACAGTTCTCGAGAAATGGCAGCATGTTGTGATGGCAGGCGGAATGTATGAAGGCGAGTACCCCATCAGGACTTCCCGTGGGGAGGTGAAATGGGTGTGGGAACGCTGCAGCGGAGTGTATGATGAAAACCATGTGATCATCTTTGTTGACGGGTATATCGAAGATATCACCGACCGGAAAGCCGCAGAAAAGGTCATCCAGAATCTCAACGACCAACTTGAACTGCGCGTGCTGGAGCGGACGGCCCAACTGGAGGCAGCAAACAAGGAACTTGAAGCCTTTTCTTACTCCGTATCGCATGACCTTCGGGCGCCGCTGAGGGCTATTGACGGTTTCACCAGGATCCTGTTTGAGGATTATTATCCGATGTTCGACGAGGAGGGTAAAAGACTCTGCTCGGTGATCCAGGACAATGCCGTCCGGATGGGGCAGCTGATAGATGACCTGCTGGCGCTATCGAGGCTGAACCGCACCGACATGCATTTATCGAGGATTAACATGGAAAGACTTGCAAAATTTATTTATGATGAAAGTACCAGCGAGGAGGAGAAGAAAAGGATAAATTTCAGGATACAAAATTTTCATCCTGCCATGGGCGATAATCTTCTCGTTAAACAAGTGCTGGTAAACCTCATCAGTAATGCCATCAAGTTCTCAACCCACAGGGAAGTGGCGAAAATCACCCTCTCATCCGAGAAACAACACGAAAAGGTTGTTTACTGCATCAGTGACAACGGCGCGGGATTCGACATGAAGTATGTTGACAAGCTTTTCGGAGCATTCCAGCGGCTGCACAGCGTGAAGGAATTCGACGGCACAGGGATCGGTCTGGCCATCGTCCAACGCATCATCCGCCGGCATGGAGGGACGGTGTGGGCGCAAGGAGAGGTAGGCAAGGGTGCGTCATTCTATTTTTCATTACCTTTGACGGCTGAAAAACCGGTTTGAGCCGAAAAAGGTAAACCATGACTACATTTGATCCTGTTGACATACTGATCGTCGAAGACAACCCCAGCGATGCTGAACTTACCGTCAGGGCCCTGAAAAAGTTTAATCTGGCCAATCACATCTTTATCGCCGAGAACGGGGAGGAGGCGATTGATTTTCTTTTCTGCCAGGGACGCTTCACCGGCCGCGACAAATCCAAATCGCTGAAGGTCGTCTTCCTCGACCTGAAGTTGCCGAAGATCACCGGCCTCGAAGTGTTGAAGATCATCAAGAACAACGAAACTACCCGGTTGTTGCCGGTCGTGATCGTAACCTCTTCCAAAGAGGATCCCGATATCCAGGAAGCCTATTCCCTCGGAGCCAACAGCTATGTAGTGAAGCCGGTTGATTTCGATAATTTCATGCATGCCGTCAAAGAGACAGGACTTTACTGGCTGCTGATCAACGTGCCCCCGAATGTCAGCGGCTGAATATTAACCCATTAGCATTGCCTCGTCGCTTTGCTCCTTGCAACAAGCATCAGCACATTATTATGCAATTTATCGATAATAAAGTATTGAAAATCAATCTATCCGTGACCTGGATCGGAGTACTGGACCGGGACATCGTCGCATTCGACATCGTGATGGAGACGAAATACGGAACGACCTACAACGCTTATTATATCGATGCCCCCCATAAAACAGTGGTGGAAACGGTGAAGGAGAAATTCTGGCCCGTTTACATCGAAAAACTGAAGATGGTTACCGATCCTGCAGAAATTGAATACATTATCGTTAACCATACCGAACCGGACCATTCCGGTTGCCTCTCCCGCCTGCTGGAGATCGCCCCCGGAGCGAAAGTGGTGGGAAGCGGAAACGCGATCCGATACCTGCGGGATCTGTTGGGCACTGATTTTCCGCACATCATCGTCAGGGACGGACAGACGCTTGACCTCGGCGGGAAAACGCTCCGGTTCATAGCGGCCGCCAACCTCCATTGGCCCGATTCCATGATGACCTATCTGCTTGAGGACGAGCTGCTTTTCACCTGCGACATTTTCGGAGAGCATTATTGCCATGAAGGCGTTTTCGATGATGCAGTGGGAGATTTCGATGATGCGTTCCGGTATTATTTCAATGTGATCATGAAACCCTACAGCAAATTCATGCTGCAGGCCATCGAAAGGATCCGGCCGTTGAAGATATCTGCCATCCTGCCGGGCCACGGGGCCGTGCTGAGAAGCAACTGGAAAAAGTACGTTGACCTTTCCGAAACTTATGCACGCGAAGCTCTTGCCGGGCTCAGACCAAACAGGATCTTAATCGGATTTGTCTCAGCCTACCACAACACAGGGCTCATCGCCGGAATGATCGCCAGGGGAATCCGTGAGACCGGCGATTTCGAGATCGACCTGTGCGACCTCGAAAAAATGGAGCCCGGTACGATCGAAGAAAAGATCAGCCACGCATCGGCCATCATTCTGGGATGCCCCACCTTCAACCAGAATATCCTGTTACCTGTTTACCAGGTGTTTGCATTGATCAACCCGATCCGCGACCGGAATAAGCTGGCTACCGCATTCGGATCCTATGGCTGGAGCGGCGAAGGCGCAAGGATCATCACATCAGCCATGAGCAACCTGAAACTGCGCGTTCTGGATGAAGGATTGATGATCAAATTCACCCCCCGCCATGAAATGGAGGAGAAATGCATTGAATACGGCCGGAAATTCGGGAGACAGTTGCTCGCTGACCAGGCAAACGGCCAGGTAAAGGAATGACAATAAAAGTCAGTACTTTCAGTTATCATAATCAATATACTCAGCAAACGATTCCTTGAGATTCAGGATACATCGGACCTTTCTCCTCATGGCATTTGCCGCCATCGTCGCCGTCATGAACTCCTGTCTGCCTGAACGCCAGGTGGCTGATGCATTCATACGGTCGCCCCACATGATCACCATTATCGCAGAACCTGCCGACCTGGTATTGAAGTACAACCACAAAGGCGAAGAGATCCCCGGTTTCGACTCGCTGACAACTGAAGGACAGGATTCGGCGCTGTGGTGGAGTAGCCGTTACGTCCGATACGTCGACGACAGCATCCTGCTTGAGAACTACGTGAACAGGTTTATCGAAGAGCTGCGGGTTCTCGGATTCGATGTGATCCTGAGCAATGCGCCGGACACCGTTTCCACCGACAGTCCGCAGTCATACCGTCTTGCCATATCCCAGGTGCAGCTCGACGAGTACCTCTACCCGCTTCAGGATGAAGAGTCATTCCTGGATACAGTTTACCTGAAGACCTTCAACCTCAATGCCGTGGATTTCAGCTGTTGGTTCAACCTGAACAAGGCGGGAGCGGATAATGCCAGGAAGACACTGCTGTATGCGACAAACTCCGCCTACGACGATTTCGAAGGCCGGTTTTTCAACGATCCATTCGCCGGAACGGTGCGTTACAGATACTCCATCGATACCCTCCGGGTGCAGGATATTTATGTGATGGCCACTTACCTTGGCAAAAAACATGCAGGATACCTGTACGATTTCTTCCTGAATCAATATATTGCCAGGCACTTGCCGGAGGGGATGGAAATGGAGGACTATTTCCATTACGACCGGAAAAGGAACAGTATCACCCCGGCTTATGAAGATCGTTTTGAAATCCTGGGAATCCAATAACCCGTCACGCATCCCGCATCCCGCTCAACCTTTCGCCCTGGCGTACGGCGTCGCCGACTGATCCCCGAATTCCCCCTTCAGAAACTTGAAATACCCCGCAACGGCTATCATCGCTGCATTGTCGGTGGAGTATTGCAGCGGCGGGATGAAAATGTTCCAGCCCCGCTCCTCGCGGGCGTTCAGAAGCGCCGTCCGAAGGCCGGAGTTGGCTGAAACACCTCCGGCAAGGGCTACATCCGGCAGCCGGCCATCCGGGTATTCCGTGCTGATCGACTCCACTGCCCGTACCAGCTTCGACATCAGGATGTTGATAATAGCCGCCTGGATGGAAGCGCAGAGGTCGGCCTTATTCTTCTCAATGAACTCCGGATCCTTTTTCAGCTCATCGCGCAGGAAGTAAAGGAATGAGGTCTTCAACCCGCTGAAACTCAGATCCAATCCCCGGATGACCGGCCTGGCAAAAGTAAATCGCCCCGGATCGCCCTGCATGGCCAGCTGATCGACCATCGGGCCGCCGGGGTAGGGCAGACCCATGATCTTGGCCGACTTGTCGAACGTTTCGCCGGCGGCATCGTCAATGGTCTGGCCGATGATTTCCATATCAAAATGATCCCTGACCAATACGAATTGGGTGTGGCCGCCTGAAACCGTCAGGCACAGGAAAGGAAAGGATGGTACTATGTTTGTCTGCTCTTCATTTCTGATGAAATGGCTGAGGATATGTGCCTGGAGGTGATCCACTCCGATCAGCGGGATGCCAAGCCCAAGGGAAAAAGCCTTGGCGAAAGAACTCCCCACCAGCAGCGATCCGAGGAGTCCCGGCCCCCGGGTGAAGGCGACGGCGGCAAGTTGATTTTTCGTTATCTTTGCTTGTTTGATGGCAGCGTCGACGACGGGGATGATGTTCTGTTGGTGCGCGCGAGAGGCGAGCTCGGGAACAACCCCGCCAAAACTGCGATGGACCTCCTGGCCGGCAATCACGTTGGACAGGACAACATCGTTCCGGATCACCGCCGCCGAGGTGTCGTCGCAGGAAGATTCTATGCCAAGAATATAATGTTGCATGCCAGTTAGCAGAGTGATCATCAGAACCGCTGCAAAAGTAACGCTTTATACCATCACTGTGGTCATCTCCCTGGTGATGACCCTCTCCATAGTATTGCAAAGCCATTCCTTCCAGACCCTGGCTGTCCGTCTTGCGGCCGACCATTTTTCAAGAGAACTCAATACCGAGATCAGGATCAGGGGATTCAGGATCTCCCTCCGGAATGGGCTGCAGATCGAGGATATCTCCGTGCTTGACCATCGGCACGCCGTGCTCTTTTCCGCCAGAAGGCTGGGCGTTATTCCGGGAGTGATCTCCCTGAAGAGGCACGTCCTGAATGTTAAAAGGGTTTATATTGACCATGGAGTGGTCCAGTTGCTGACCCATCGCGGCGACAGCGTGATGAACCTTCAGCAGATCATCGATCATTTCGCCTCCGGAGATACTACGAAGGAGACCGATACCACTCCGTCTAAACCCTGGGAAATTTCCGTGTCCTCGGTCACCCTGAAGGAGACAAAGTTCCACCTCCAGGACGAGAACGAACCCCTGACCCCTGTCGGGATGGATTATACGAACATCGACGTTGCCGGCATCAACCTCGATATCACCGATGTTGTTGTGGAGGGAGACACCATCAATGCCAGCATCAAAAACCTTTCGGCCAGGGAACGTTGCGGCATCGAACTGAAGAATCTCAGCGGGAACTTCAGGGTTGGCCCGAAGTTTCTGAAAGCTCATGACCTGAAGATTCTTACGGCAAATTCTGACCTTGACCTCACATTCGACTTCCTGTACGAACGTTGGGCAGCATACAACGACTTCCTGAAGGATGTCACCATACAGGCATCGATCGAACCTTCCATGCTCGATCTCAGTGATATCGGGTTTTTTGCACCTGAACTTTCCGTAATGAAAGACCGGATTAAGCTTTCGGGCAATATCAAAGGGTCGGTCAGCAATTTCAAGGCACGCAATTTCAAGTTCGCTTTCGGCAGAAATACTACCTTCTGGGGGAATATTAGCGCATTGGGGTTACCGGATGTGGAAGAGACTTTCATCGATTTGAATATCAAGGATATGAGTGCTACCCGGGAGGATATCGAATCATTTCTGATCCCGGGAGATATGCGACGTCTTAATTTGCCACCGCTTCTTGCCACTCTTGGCGTCGTAAACATAAAAGGCAATTTCACCGGTTTCTACAACGATTTTGTTGCTGCCTTCAGGGTTAATACTGCACTGGGAAGACTGGGCGCCGACCTGTCGCTGAAAAGGATTAAAGAGACCCGGGGAATCGGATACCAGGGAGTGCTGAATGCTTCGGGATTCGATGTCGGAAAACTCACGGGGAACCAGGAATACATTGGCAGGATAACCATGAAAGCCGATGTGAACGGAAAAGGAGTGACATTGGATGATGCTGATCTGCGTTTCAATGTACAGGTCGATTCGATCATGCTGAATCACTATAGATATTCGGGACTGGCCGCCTCGGGCGAGCTGGCCGGCCGGAAGTTCAGCGGGAAACTGAATGCACGTGATCCCAACCTGGAAATGGATTTCGACGGCATGATCGATCTCCACGATTCCATCCCGGATTTTGATTTCTCAGCCATAGTCAGTACCGCACGCCTCTTTGAGCTGAACCTCCTGAAACGGGATTCAATTGAGGAATTGTCCGCCAGTCTCCGGGTCAACTTCAGTGGAACCAACCTGGATAACATTGACGGATCCGTGCTGGTCGAAAATGCGAAATACACCGAAGGCAACAACGTAATCACCATGGACAGGCTTGCCCTGCTTACCAGGCAGGACACTGCTAACGGAAAAAGCTATCACCTGCAATCCGATTTCGTCGACGCGGATGTTACCGGCGACTTTTCGTTCAGCACGCTGGTCTCATCCCTCACGATGTTCATTCGCAACTACCTGGCTTCCTTCAACCTGCAGGATACCCTGGTCACGGCGCCATTGGCCAGAGAAGGCCAGGTCATGGACTTTGAAGTGCGGTTCGGCAATCCGGATGAAGTGACCGGCATTTTCCTGCCATTCCTCAGGATCTCCCCCGGAACGGTGATCCGCGGGTCCTTCAATGACCTGAAAGAAAGCATCGTCGTAAAGGGATCCTCCCCTGCGTTGTATTTTAATGATATTGAACTGACCGGATGGTATCTCGATGCGGAGGGCAAATCGGACAACCTGAAGTTCAGTACCGGTTCTTCCAATGTTTTCTTCAAAAAGGCAAGTAAAAATGACTCACTTGAGGTTAAGATAGACACCTTCCGACTGGCGGCAGGGCTCAGGCAGGATTCGATACATTACCTGGTGACCTGGTCGACACGTTCAAACCACAGCAGGCTGGGAGGATTTGCCAGTTTCAGGAACAGCCCGGCCATTGAGCTTAAATTCACAGAATTCAGGGTTTTCCTGAATGAAAAATACTGGGAAACAGACAAGGCGAACCTGGCCGTCGTTGATACCTCATACATCCGCATCAAGGATCTCTCATTCAATTCGGGCGACCAGTTCATGCGGATCCATGGGATTCTGTCCGACAACCTTTCGGATACTTTGTATGTCGGATTCAACAAGCTCGACCTGTCGAGGCTCGACCAGTTTATCGGAACAATGAAAATCGACCTCGACGGGATACTGAGCGGAACCGTGAAGCTGGTAACGCCTTACAAGGGAATCAAGGTGTTATCCGACCTGCGGATTGACAAATTCAGGTTTAACAGGGAACTTATCGGCGACGCAACCGTCAAACTCGGATATGACGCTTCCGCATTCCGGTTCGATATCTTTTCCCAGATCATCTATATGGGCAACAAGGGAACCAACATCCCGTTTTCCATCGATGGAAATTATATCATCGATGAGAAAAATCCCCGGTTCGATCTCAATCTTGCCCTGAAAAACCTGAACCTGAAAATGCTTGCTCCCTTCGTCTCCGATTTCATGAGCGGCTTGAATGGTCTCGCTTCGGGCGAAGTAAAAATGAAGGGCACCCTGGAACATCCCGATATCAGGGGCAGGCTTAATCTGATGCGCACCGAATTTAAGATCAACTACCTCAATGTGCCCTATTCCTTTGCCGATGTGATCACCATCGACAGCAATGCCTTTATCTTCGACAAGATCACGATCTTCGATTCCCTCGGACACAAGGCGGCGCTGAACGGCCGGATCACCCACCGCCATTTCAGCGACTTGAACCTCGACCTGCACGTGGAAATGGATGATTTCGCGGCATTCAACAACAGTCGTTCGCAGAACAACGTCTTTTACGGCAAAGCGCGGGCGTCAGGTACGGCCTCCATCACCGGGACTCCGGAAAATATCCAGGTGGCCGTCAGGGCGACGAACGGCGACAAGACCCATGTGGTGATCCCCATTGACCTGACCCGCTCGGTGAGCCAGGCCGATTATATCATCTTTGTTGATCCGGTGGCCGACACGCTTGATAAATCCCAGGATAGATCCCAGGCTTCGCCCACAGGCCTCTCGCTCGACCTTGGCCTCCGGGTAAACCAGAGTGCAGAGGTGGAGGTCTTCTTCCCTGATCAACTGGGGAACCTGAAAACATCGGGAACCGGTAACCTCACGATGACCATGACCCCAACCACACCTTTTTCCCTTTCGGGGACCTATACCCTGACAAAGGGTTCCTTTCTCTTCCAGTTCAAGAATCTGCTGAGGCTGCCGATGTCCATCCGGGAAGGTAGCGCCATTCACTGGACCGGCGACGCAGCCGATGCCAACATCTCCATCAGCGCTGTATACAAAACCAAAGCCCCGATGAAAGGGATCACCACCATCCCGGAAGAAGAAGGGATCCGCATCCCGGTGGAAACGATCATCAGGCTGACCGGCAAACTGATGAACCCGACCATCTCTTTCGCCATCAGCCTCCCCAACGTGGAAGAAAGCCTCCGTAACCAGGTTTTCTCCACCATCGATACGAACAACGCCACCACGGTGATGGAACAGGCCATCTACCTGATGGTAATGAACCAATTCAAGCCGGTGGTGGCAAGCTCGACCTCAGGCGTCGATGTGGGGGCCACTTCATGGTCGCTGATCACCAACCAGATCAACAGCATGCTCTCGCAGATCACCACGAACGTCAACGTGAACATGAATTACAAGCCCGCCACGGGCTCGACACAACAGGAGTTCGATGTCGGGATCTCCACCCAGTTGCTCAACGACCGACTGCTGATTGACGGCACGTTCGGGATGAATTCTTACTCCAATTCCGAAATTCAGCAGTCGAGCACGATCGTGGGCGACATCAACATAGAATACATCCTGACCCAAAACCGTCGCTGGCGCGCCAGAGCGTTCAACCGGACGAACACCGTGAGCATCCTCAACAACAACGCCCCGTATACCCAGGGCGTCGGGATCAAGTACCAGCGCGATTTCGCCAATTTCGGTGAACTGTTCAGGGTAGGCAAAAAAGAGACATCCAGAGACCAATGAAAAAAACATCAATATGAACATCAGGATGAACAAAATAACCGCAATCACCATCGCCTGCATGCTTTCCTTCCAGGCCATGACCCAGGTGGTGATGGACCAGGGAGATATGCCCGTTGCGGGCGATACGTTAAGGGTCAGCGTGACGGCTGCGGTGCCGCCTGGCTATGCCGCCACGGCAATGGACACGACCTGGAATTTTTCCGCGCTCGAAGCCATGACTCAGCGTGTGGATACCTTCGTCAACGCAACAGTCACACCGGCAACCTATCAGATCATTTTCGTGCTGCTGGGCGGGGCAAACCTTGCCTCCCCTCTGACCACCGTCCCTATTCCAAACGTGCCGGTAACCCAGGGCTTTACTTTTTTCAAGAACAACGCAACGTCATTCAGCGAGCTCGGTTCGGCCTATACGTTAGAGGGAATCCCGATCCCCGCCAAATACGATGTGCCTGACAAGATATACCAATTCCCGATGACCCCCGGCCTGTCATGGTCCTCCGTCTCGGCATTCGAGCTGGCCATCCCCGGGGTGGCCGCGATCAGTACCCGGCGCAACCGCACCAGTGCCGTTGACGGATGGGGTACCGTGATTACGCCATACGGGAACTTTCAAACCCTTCGGGTGAAATCGTTGTTGAACATCCACGACAGCATCTTCGTTGATTCGCTGGGATCAGGATTCTCCGTCAACAGGGAAATTAAAGAGTACAAGTGGCTGGTCAAGGAAGGAGGGATCCCGGTTCTGCAGGTCTCCGAGGAGGGAAGCATGGTTACGGCAGTTTACCGGGATATCTGCAGGATGCCTGTTCAGCCGCTCAATGTTTCTCTCGGACCGGATACATCCGTTGCGAAGGGAACAGTCCTTACCCTGAAAGCCACGGTTACCGGAGGAACGCCCCCATACCTGATGTTCTGGAGCACGCTGGATACCGGTGCCTCCATCACGGTTGCCATTCAGGAAAGCCAGTCCTTCAGTGTGCTGGTGACAGACGCCCTGCAGAATTTCGGAACCGCACAGAAAACAGTTACGGTTTCCTATCCACCCGGAATGGCTGAGCCGGGAAAGAACGAACTTCTTGCCTGGCCCAATCCCACATCCGGATCCGTCAGGATCAGGATTCCGGAGGTAACCGGCCTCGTCCTCGTCAGGATTACCGACAGCCATGGAAATATGCTGCGCAGCTTCGATGCACAAGCGGTGCATGGGGAATTGCAGGCGGATATGACAGACCTGGCGCCGGGAATGTACCTCATGCGGATCATTTCCAACCACCGGGCTGAAAACATCAAAATCCTGATTACCGGGCGATGATTCCCTTTTAGAAGATTTTTGCCATGTCCTTCACCGTTTACCAGTCTTCAGCCGGATCCGGAAAGACCTTCACCCTGGTGATGGAGTATCTGAAGATCGTCCTGGCCGGGCCGGGCGATTTCAGGCATGTGCTTGCCATCACCTTTACGAATAAGGCAGCCAACGAGATGAAGGAGCGCGTGCTGAAGGCCTTGTCGTACCTCGCGGGTGGCGACCCGATGAGCGGCAGTCTTGCCTCCCTGGCTCAGCAACTGGCCGGAAGTACGGGGCTGACGGAAAATGAGATCCGGCGCAACGCAGCAGTGGCGCTTGAGATGATACTGCACAACTACGCGGATTTCGCCATCGGGACGATCGACAGCTTCTCGCACAGGCTGATCCGTACTTTCGCACACGATTTCGGCCTGCCGGTGAACTTCGAAGTGGAGCTGGAATCGAAAGAGCTGCTGGCCAGAGCGATCGATCTTTTTCTGGAAAAAGCAGGAGAGGACAGGGCGCTGACGGAGGTGCTGGTCAGGTTCCTGGAGACCCGGATGGAAGAGGAACGGGGTTGGAATATCGACTCGATCCTGCAGCAATTTGCGGGAAACCTGCTCGATGAAGAAGGGCAGGGGAGGATTGCAAGTCTCAGACATTTATCGCTGGAGGATTTCGGAAAAATAGCCGGAATGATCCATGCTTCGGTCAGGCAGTTCGAAAACGCGGTCAGGGATATGGCCAGAGAAGCTGTAGCGTTGCTGAAGGATCGCGGGGTATCACCTTCCGATCTTTACCGGGGAGATAAAGGAATCTGGAACTATTTCGGGAGAATTGCAGCAGGAAAGATGGATAAGCTGGAGCCCAATTCCTATGTGACGACCACCTTTGAGGAGGACAAATGGTTTTCAGCCAGGGCAGGCCCGGAAGCCATGGAGATCATCAACTCCCTGAAACCCCGCATATCGGATTGCTATGAGCGCCTTCGGAGGGAAGTTGACCGGAACGGCCAGGATTACCATCTCCGGAGGATGCTGCTGAAGACGATCTATCCCCTTGCTGTGCTGAACGGGATCGAACGGGCGCTCAGCGATTTCAAAAAGAAGAACAACCTGTTGCATATATCGGAGTTCAACGGGAAGATCGCCTCTGTGGTCATGAACGAACCGGTTCCGTTTATCTACGAGCGACTCGGTGAAAAGTACCATCACATTCTCATTGATGAATTCCAGGACACTTCTGCACAACAGTGGCTGAATTTTATACCTCTTATGGAGAACTCGCTGGCGGGAGGCAACTTCAACATGGTGGTGGGCGACGGCAAGCAAGCCATTTACCGCTGGCGCGGAGGAGATGTGGAACAATTCGCCGCCCTCCCGGCCATACCCGGCAGCGCCGGAAACCCGATCCTGGCCGAACGGGAAAAGACGCTCAAAGACCATTTCCGCAAGGTTAACCTGGAGCGTAATTTCCGGTCGGAAAAAGGGATCGTTGATTTTAACAACAGATTTTTCAGGGTCATCGCCGACCGGGTTCTCGCCGGAGGCCTGGAGAAGATATATCACGAATTGGAACAACAATGTGAACGGAAAGATCACAGGGGATTTGTAAGCATATCCTTCATCACCGGAGACGGGGACCTTGATTACCGGTCAGAAACCCTGGAAAGGATTCAAACGATCATCAGCGAGGCCAGAGAAGACGGATTTGACCTGCAGGACATTGCCGTACTGTGCAGGAGCAATGTGGATGCCGCCGGGACGGCAGCGTTCCTCCTGGAACAGGGAATCAACGTGGTGTCAGCCGACTCGCTGCTCGTTCAGAACTCGGCCGGTGTCAGGTTCCTCATCGCCTGCATGAAGATGTTTTATGAGCCTGCCAACGATATAGTGGATGCAGAGATCAAAAGATTCCTGCAACAATATCCTGCTGCGGAGGGATGCCCTGAACCCGACCGTGATGCGTTGATGCTGCTCCCGGTTTACGATCTTTGCGAGACGATCATCCGTGACTACCGGCTTGATCCGGCCTCGGATCCCTATCTTCGGTTCTTTCTCGATGCGGTGCTGAAGGTGAGGCTGAAAACGCCCTCCGGTGTGACGGATTTCCTGGAATGGTGGGAAAACAACCGGAACACCCTCTCGATCGTCGTACCGGAGGAGCTCAACGCCGTCCGGGTCATGACCATCCACAAGGCCAAGGGATTGGAATTCCCCCTGGTCATTCTTCCGTTTGCGGACGAATCGAGGAAAAATACCCGGAGATGGCTTTGGGTCGACATCGAGCCTCGCATCGCGCCTGGCCTCGGACAGGCGCTCCTCTTCAGCGAGCAGGAGATGGAATCGACGGTTTACAGGGACCTATACGAAGAGGAGAAGCGCAAATCCATGGTCGACATGCTGAATCTCCTGTATGTTGCCATGACCCGCCCGGTCGAACAACTCTTTGTTCTGACATCAACACCCCCGGCCAGCCATGAGGAACTGAAATGCCTGGCAGCATTTTTCAGGTATTTTTTACAACAGGAGGAACTGTGGGAAGAGGGCCGGGCGAATTACGAATTCGGGAAGAGAACCCCTC
>Ga0163209_1000307_pt1 | contig 20939 bp, 19 predicted proteins | sample Kivu_160m_FD_113538 | JGI IMG/M metagenome (GOLD analysis project Ga0163209, IMG submission 113538) | Freshwater microbial communities from Lake Kivu, Western Province, Rwanda to study Microbial Dark Matter (Phase II) - Kivu_160m | ecosystem: Environmental > Aquatic > Freshwater > Lake ...
CAATAATATGGTGGTTCAAACGCTCTTTCCTCGTCATGGAATCTATGATAGCCACGGTTTTGACCAGTTCCTTCTCATCCGGCGTTACATCTTTCATGGCTTTTATTTTACTGACTCCCGGAATCATCTTGAGAATGTCCTGAAGGGGACCCATGGATCGGATTTGCTTTATTTGATCCCGGAAATCTTCGAGGGTGAATTCGTTTTTCCTGATTTTCTTCTCAAGTTCCCGGGCCGCTTTTTCGTCAACGGTAGCCTGCGCCTTCTCAACCAGGGTCAGAATATCCCCCATGCCCAGGATACGGGACGCCATCCGTTCCGGATGACAGATTTCAAAGGCATCGATCTTTTCACCGACGCCTATGAATTTTATGGGCTTCCCAATGACGGATTTCAGGGAAAGGGCGGCTCCCCCCCGGGCGTCACCATCCATTTTTGTTAATATAACACCATCTATGCCCAGCAGCTCGTTGAATTTGCCCGCCACGTTCACCGCATCCTGACCAGTCATGGCATCTGCGACAAAGATGATTTCCGTCGGATTAACAGCATCTTTGATCCGCTTTAATTCATCCATCATTTCGGCGTCGATGTGGAGCCTTCCCGCAGTATCAATCAGCATCACCTCGTAACCATTTCGTTTGGCTTCTTCGACAGCCTGAACACAGATTTTCACCGGATCGAGGAGGTCTCTTGAGGAATAAATACCCGCTCCGCGGACCTTTTCTCCCAGGACCCGTAACTGCTCTATGGCGGCAGGTCTGTAAACATCGGCTGAAACAAGATAAACCCTGTTTCCCTGTCCGATCAGGTGATTGGCAAGTTTAACCGTGGTGGTTGTTTTCCCGCATCCCTGAAGGCCCACCATCATAACGGGGGCGGGAAATCTGCCAGAGAATTTAATCTGGCTGCTCGAACCACCCATAAGATCAACAAGCCGGTCATGAACTATTTTTACGACCTGTTGCCCCGGCGTAATGCTCTCAAAAACCTCCTGACCAACAGCCCTGACCCTGACCTCCTCAATGAAATTCCTGACAACTTTAAAGTTGACATCCGCTTCAAGAAGGGCCATCCGGATCTCCTTCAGCGCGGAAGCGACATTCTCTTCGTCGAGACGGCCTCTTCCCTTCAGTTTCCTGAAGATACCGTCCAGTTTCTCGGTAAGACTTTCAAACATGATATAAAAAATCCTGAATCAATCACTCTTTTTAATCACGCAGTTCACACCGCTGATCTTTCTGGAAACGTTATTCGTAGCCTTCTGCGCCTGTTCCTGATTGTCAAAACCGTCCAGAACAACGCGGTACCATTTCCCCCTAGCCTGCAGTTCTGCTGTCATGATCCGAGGAGAGTATCCGAGCTTGATAAGTTTTTTACACAACTGCTCGGCTTTTTCCTTTTCTTTCAGAGAAATCACCTGAACCTGATACTTTCCTTTCACAGCAGGCGCCGACGATTTATCCGACGGTTCGGCGGGGACCTGTCCGGTTGCTGCCATATTCGCCTGTTGGGGAGGCTTCTCTTTGACAGCCGCGGGGCTGTTTCCGGAAATTCCTTTTTCCGTGATCTTTGTCTCCTTCCCCTTTTTAGCCAGCGTGTCAAAGAAAGTGAGGTCCATCTTATTCTCTCCTTCAGTGGCAGGCTCTTTCGGGGTTTCACTGACAGCCACCCCGGTCTCGGCCTTCTTCGGCGACCAGCCGAAACATTCCATGATCACTTGGGGGATGCCACTCGCGACCTTTTCCGGATAGGCATCCATGATTTTACCCACCTGAATGCCAATCAAGAAAGCGATAAAAAGGAGACAGGAAATCCCCAAGATAAAAAAAATCAACGCCTTTTTCCCCAACTTCAGTTCAAACGTGCGAACATTCTTGGCTTTCATGGTGCTTCTATGTACCTTCTACATTTTCTCGGGCGCCGTAACGCCAAGCAATCTCAGTGCGTTGTTTACAACTGTCCGGATAGACTTTACGAGAAAAAGTCGTGCCTGGCTGAGTTTCTCATCGTCCGATATGACTTTATACTTGTTGTAATAACTGTGAAATATTGCCGCAAGATCATTAAGATAAAAAGTCAGGCGGTGAGGCTCCAGAGACAAAGCGGCCCCTTCGATCAATTCCGGAAACCGTGTGATAACTTTAACTAATTGAATTTCTTCCGGGAGGTTCAGGAGACTTAAGTCGGCTTCTCCATATGCCGGGATGGTGTAACCCCGTTCCTCGCCAAACTTCAGGATGCTGCAAATTCTTGCATGGGCATACTGCACGTATAAACGGGGTTTTCATTCGACTGCTTCTTTGCCAGATCCAAATCGAAATCCAGATGGCTGTCGGAGCGTCTCATTAAAAAATTGTACCTTGCCGCATCCCGGCCTACTTCGTCCACAACCTCCCTCAGGGTAACGAATTCTCCCGCTCTCGTAGACATGGCGACAGGCTTCCCATCCCGCAGAAGACTTACAAGCTGTACAAGAATAATCTTCAGGGAATCCTTTTCATATCCCAGGGTCTGGATGCTCGCCAGCATCCTGGGAATATAGCCATGATGATCCGCCCCCCAGATATCGATCAGACTATCAAAACCACGTTCATATTTATTCCGGTGATAGGCAATATCAGCGGCAAAATATGTAGGCTCGCCGTTTTTCCTGATCACCACCCTGTCTTTTTCGTCTCCGAAATCAGTTGTCTTGAACCACAGGGTCTCTCCATCGTGATAAATGAATCCCTTTGCCTCCAGTTCCGCGAGCAGTTCGGCTACACCGTCATCCCTGTAGAGATCCTTCTCGCTGAAGTAACTTTCAAAAACAACCCCGAAGGCTCTCAAATCCTCTTTGATCTCATCGAGAATGGCTCCGGCAGCGTATTCGGTAAAATCCCGGATAGCCGCTTCACGGTTTCTCTTTCCATGAATATCGCCGTCTCTTTCCATCATTTTTCCGGCGAGATCCCTGATGTAGTCACCCCGATAACCGGCTTCAGGGAATTCAACCGTTTCACCCAGCAACTCCAGATAGCGGGCAAGAACGGAAATTCCCAGGTTATTCATCTGGTTCCCCCGGTCGTTGATATAGTACTCACGCGAAACAGAGTATCCCGAAGCGCTGAGGATGTTCGCAAGAACATCCCCTACCACGGCTCCCCGGCCATGACCGATATGCAGGGGGCCTGTGGGATTGGCGCTCACAAACTCTACGAGAATCTTTTTACCATTGCCCAGATCGGATGTCCCGTAACTATCCTCCCTCTCTTCGATTTCTTTCAGGAGTGTCGCCCAGACATTTTCTCTGACGAAGAAGTTTATAAATCCCGGACCGGCAATTTCAACCTTATCCAGAACATTGTCGCGGTCATCTATTTGTTCTTTAAGGAATTTTGCAATTTTTCCCGGGGGAAGTTTTTTTCCGACACGGGAAGCAAGGACCATCGCGACATTGGAGGCATAATCGCCGTGTGTCGTGTCCTTCGGGATTTCCATTTCTATCGCAATATTGGAAGCATAGTTACCGCGAGTCTTATCTTTCGGTGGCTCAACTTCTATACAGGGAATCATCTCTATGTCAATGATTCCCTTTTCGCTACAGACATTTACAGCGTCGTTGAGCAATTTGATTATTCTTTTTTTCATTTATCAAACTTTTTTAAGGTAAAAAATATTCTTCCCTATAATAAAAAACCGGACATGCGAAGATTTAATAAAAAAGTTGGCCAGAAAGCCAACCTCTTTGCCCCGCTTCCCCACCCATCAAGTGGAACAGCCGGATACGTCTCCCGTCATGTTATTCATTAGCCGCTATAATCAGGAACCGCTCTGATATTTCTTCTGCGCTTCGTCTATTTCCTTATCCTTTATGGCAAGGTCTCTCGTAAAATCAGGACAGTGAACATAGCCTGAGCTGTCGATCGACACTGTAAATCTTTTCTGACAGCTTGCCCGCCATGCACAAATGGAGCAGTACTTTTTTTCCGTTCCCATGATGAACCCCTTTTTTCAACAAACAAAAATTATTGACTAACACAAACCTCTCTTATCTGGCGGTACCGTATATTCATATGCGTTTGAAGTCAAGATTTTTCAATAAAACCCCTTAATATTGCAAGAAAAAGAGCATCATGACTTCCTTGCCGACGAAAAGATAGGCCACAGCCGCCATGGACAAAAACGGGCCGAACGGAACGGCATATTTCATATCTTTGCCCCTTGCAATCATCATCGCAACACCCACAAGCGCGCCCAGAAGGGAACTGACAAAGACAATGAAAAAAATGGACTTCCATCCTAAAAACCCGCCCAGCATGGCAAGGAGCTTGATGTCGCCGCCTCCCATTCCCTCTCGCCCGGTGATCAGTTCATATCCTACGGCAACCAAATACAGGCATCCTCCGCCGATCAAAACACCTACAACCACTTCAAGCCAGGAAACGCCCATAAAGAAAACGGCTATCAGGGAAAAAATGGGGATGCCGGGCAATGTGATGACATCAGGGATAATCTGATGATCCAGGTCAATGAATGTGATGACGATTAATGAACAGCAGAAAGCAAACACGAAGAGATATTGCAGGCTGAGCGCGAATTTCCAGAAGAGGAATACCGACATGATGGCCGTCAGTAATTCAACAAGGGGATAGCGGGGGGAGATCTTTTCATGACAGTCCCGACATCTGCCCTTCAGGATGATGTAACTGACAACGGGGATGTTGTCGTAAAAACGGACGGCATGTTCACATTTCGGGCAGTGGGACGGTGGAGAAACAATGGAAAGGCCCTCAGGCATTCGACAGATCAGGACATTGAGAAAACTCCCGACGGCGGCCCCCACAACGGCCAGAAAGATATCCAAGAAGATGCCCATGATCCTAAGTTTTCAGCCGTCTTTCCTGTCCCATTCATACGGGATGTCATTATCATGAGGGTGGATTCTGAACTCATCGGGTTCCAGATAGTTATAGGGTTCCGTGGGAATATTGATCACTATGGCTTCATCGAGGGAAATACATTTAAACCCGTGACACACGTAAGGAGGGACAAGTACAAAAATCGGGTTGTGTTCACCTGCAAAAAACTGATTGATTTCGCCATATGTCGGAGAATCCTTCCGGCTGTCATAAAGGACGATTTTCATCATTCCCCGCACCACGGCCATACTGTCATACTGCTTTTTATGGTAATGCCATCCTTTCACGACACCCGGGTAGGCTGTCGTCATATAAACCTGGCCGAAGCCTTTAAACACCTCGTCATCGACCCGGAGGATTTCCATCAGCCTGCCCCGTTCGTCCGGAATGACCTTCAGTTTCTTCACAACAACGCCTTCAATCATAAACGTGCCTCACATTTTATTTGCGCCGGTTTTTGCCACCATATTCCCCGCGTACTGAAGGGAATCGAATGTTCCCGCGTCGCTCCACCAGCCGTCAAGGATATCCCACTCGAGCTTTCCTTCTTCAAGATAGTAGTTATTGACATCCGTGATTTCAAGTTCGCCTCTCTGGGAAGGCTTCATGGTCTTGATAAAATCAAAGACCTTTCTGTCATACATGTAGATGCCGATGACGGCATAATTGGATGCAGGATGGGACGGCTTTTCATCGATGCGTACAATCCGGTCTCCCTCAAAGGCGGGGACACCGAACCGCTGGGGGTCGGTCACCTCCTTCAGCATGATCCGTGCCCCCTCTTTTTGTTTGCTGAACGCATCAACGGCCTGCCTGATATTCTTTTCTATGATATTATCCCCGAGTATAACGACGATCTTCCCGTTATCGGCAAAAAACTCCGCCAGGCTGAGGGCAGCCGCGATGCCTCCCTCCCCTTCCTGATAGGTGTAGTTGAGATGCTTCAGCCCGAAATCCTTCCCGTTACCCAGAAGTCTTAGAAATTCCCCCGCATTGTTCCCGCCCGTAACGATCAGGATTTCATCGATTCCCGCATTGACCAGCGTTTTGATGGGATAGTAGACCATGGGCTCGTTATAAACGGGCAAAAGGTGCTTGTTGGTCACTTTAGTGAGGGGATACATCCGGCTTCCCAGCCCCCCCGCTAACACGATGCCTTTCATACGGTTCTCCAGATAGGATTTTGGGCTCCCCCTATAACATATTTGAAAACCATCAACAATAAAAACATTCCCTCCCTTTTACATTTCTGTCAGACATGGTATAAAGTATAATAAATTAAATAAGGAAGGACAGCATCTTGACGGATGAATTTTACATGAATCGGGCTCTCAGGCTCGCCAGCAAGGGGAAAGCGTGGGTGAGCCCCAACCCCATGGTAGGCGCGGTCATCGTCAAGGGAAACCGGATCATCGGCGAGGGTTATCACGAGAAATTAGGCGACAACCACGCTGAAATCAATGCCATCCTAAACGCTGCAGACGAGATCGAGGGTTCAACGATCTATGTCACCCTTGAACCCTGCACCCATTACGGAAAAACGCCGCCCTGCGTGGAGCGGTTGATTTCCCTGAAGCCGGCACGGGTCGTCATCGGCACCCCGGATCCCAATCCCCTGGTCTCCGGAAAGGGGATCAAGCTCCTCAACGAACAGGGCATTAATACAACTGTCGGCGTTCTTGAAGATGCATGCAGAGAGCTGAATGAACGTTTCTTCAAGTTCATTCAGACAAGAATTCCCTTCGTCACTCTGAAATTTGCCCAGACCCTCGACGGAAGAATCGCCACGGCACAGGGACATTCTCAATGGATCAGTTCCCTGCCTGCCCGCAGGTTTGCCCACAGGCTGCGAAGTATTCACGATGCCGTTCTGGTCGGCGTGGGAACGATCCTGCAGGATGATCCGGAACTGACCGTACGTCTCACCAGGGGAAGAAACCCCGTCAGAATCATCGTTGATTCCCATCTGCGTATTCCCCTTCATGCAAACGTTCTGAAACATCAAGGCACAGCAAAAACAATCATCGCCACAACCAAGGGCGACGACCCGGAAAAGCGCACCCTTCTGATGGATATGGGCCTTGACGTCATGCTGATCGGTGAAGATTCCCGCCATCGAATCGACATGAAGAGCCTTCTTGAAGAACTCGGGAAAAAAGAAATCTCTTCCGTTCTGGTCGAGGGAGGCGCCGCTGTAATCACAACCATTTTGAGAGAACAGCTGGCGGACCGGGCCGTGGTCATCATTGCACCGAAGATTGTGGGAAAAGGGATTGAAGCCGTCGGCGACCTGGGGATCGAAAGAATCGATGACGCTCTGAAACTTTCCCGCAAAAAGATCATCAGGACAGGTGACGATCTGGTCATTGACGGCAGAATCGAAAAAAAGCAATCATTGGGAAAAACCAATGGTAACCTATGCCGGAAAAAACTTTGGAATTAAATTTTTTTATCTTCGCATGGAGCTGCATATGAAGCGGTACGTCTATGTTTTTCTGTTTATGATATCAATGAGCATTTTTGGCTGTGCAGGAATTCAATATACCGACAGGGTGCAGGCCATCGACATAACCCAGGCGGATAAACAGGAATCAACAACAAGGGTTTTGGCCGAGGCCGATGAATGGAGGAATTCCGGGGCAATACTTAAAAAAGGGTTAAAGTACAAAATTACAGCCACGGGCAGATGGACGGCAGGCCCGATCTGTAGCTGGACCGGTCCGGATGGTTTTGGTGTTTCTCCAATATGCTCGGGCGCAACAGGGACATACATTGGAAGGGACAGCGCTTCTCTCCTTCTCGGTAAAATAGGAGAACAGGGAAATCCGTTTGTGGTTGGCGGCGGCCTTGAGTTGACAGCCCCCGAAGACGGCATTCTCTTCTTCCGCATCAATGATACGCCCATGATTATGAGCGACAACAGCGGCTCAGCAGATGTCACCGTTTCCGTGCAATATGCGGACAAGAAGGTTGTTGCGCGGCCTTTCTCCGCCCCGGTGAATGCAGAGGTTCAGAAAGTCAGCCCAATGGTCGGTCAACTGCCGCAATCATCAGCGCAAAAATGGGCTGTAGTCATCGGTATATCCAAGCACAAGGATTCCCGCATTGCCGGCTTAAGATATGCTTCGGCCGATGCGAACTCGTTATATAACTGGCTTATCTCGCAACAAGGGGGCGAGTACGCACCATCACGGGTCAGATTGCTTCTGGATTCCGAGGCAACATCTAAAAACATCAAGAATGCCCTGTTCAGCTGGTTGAAGCAGGCTCTGGAGGAAGACATGGTTACGATATACTTCGCAGGCCACGGCTCACCAGAGTCACCCGACTCGCCGAACAATCTTTTTTTACTTCCTTTTGATGTCAATTACGATGATATTGCAACAACCGGATTCCCTATGTGGGATATTGAAACAGCCCTCAAACGTTTTATCAAAGCAAAGAAGGTGGTTGTTATCGCCGATGCCTGTCATTCCGGAGGTGTTGGCCAGTCTTTCGAGATTGCCAGAAGAGGCAGCAGGAGCATTGAGATCAACCCGATCAGTTCCGGTTTACAGAATCTATCCCAGGTTGGTGACGGCATTGCTGTCATAAGCGCCTCGGATGATAAGCAGTTTTCCCAGGAGGGGCAACAATGGGGCGGCGGCCACGGAGTGTTCACTTATTACTTCCTAAAGGGTCTCAATGGAGACGCAGACTACAACAACGACGGCCGTGTGACCTTGGGAGAACTCATTCCATATCTTTCAGAAAAGGTTCGGAGAGAAACAAGGAATGCCCAGAGTCCGACCGTCGCAGGAAAATTTGACCCGGCATTGAGCATCGGTCGATAAAGCGTTGATTCTTCCTCCCTACTACACAAATCGTCAACTTTGATGAAGATGCACGATTTCAATTCGTTATCATTGATGTTATTCCCTCAATAATATGGATGAGATGAATTTGAAAATCTGGTCATTTGAGAGTCCGCAGCCAACGGATACATATTGAAATATTGTGGCATCACTTCAAAAAATCAAACCACACCCCTTGACCGGCAATCCCTTGTGTGAGACGATAAACCAAGGATGAATCGGTCTTTTTCTAAAAAGATGCTTTGTAGATGAAGACAGAATTTGCTCCTTCCTGCTGAAATCGAACACACGGCTCCTTTGGCGAACATACACTCTTTCAATGGGAAACGTTTATTAATTCGTTTATTAATTCTTTACAGGTCACCCTTTTTTGTCTATACTTTTAACTAAAATAATTTCAATCTGAATTTCCGGCTAAAACAGCAATTGTCTCTGCTGCTCGTCAAAGCTGAACACTGAATTTTCCATGAGTATCGTTTTGAAGCGCTTTATATTATGACGTAATTACTGTCAGAGGTCAGGTCGTGTAATGAAGAAATCATTATTCATTGTTGGTTTGATATTATCCCTCCTGACAACGGGATGTGGAACTGTTGTCTACCGGGTTAATCCTGAATCTCCTTCCCAGATGAGCACTTCAGAAGCAAGGGACGCCCTTGAACTTTCACTTTCTTTGATGATTAAGTCATATAGATTTGCAGATTTCACAATAAAAGGAGATGCTATTGAATTAGTTAATACAGAACATCAAACTTCTTTATCAATGAAGACGCTTCGTCTTAATGTATACTATGACAAGATAGATGGAGAAGTGTTTAAGACCGGTGCTCATTATGCTGTTAGAGCATATATGTCAAGTTGGTGGACTGCAGAAGACATCCTGTTTTTATGGAAGTCCGAAGCAGATGCAAAGAATTTTGTTGATGCCTCCTACGTCCTGAGAAGAAAAGGGGTTTCAGATAAAAAACTTGTGCGGGCGGACACTGCTGCATATCATCCTTATTCATCTAAGGAACCTGTGGCTAAAGGTATAAAGGCGCCTGCCTTAGTATCTGATTCAGCGCCGCCTAAATTACCTTCTGTCTCTTCAGTAGAAAATATACCACCGAAGATAACAATCACGTCTCCAAACGTGACACGTCATGGATTAGTGATCGCCAAGAGATACCGTATGACTGTTGCGGGCATGGTAGAAAGTTCAGTCGGCATTGCCTACGTTTTGATCAATGGCGAGGAAGCGGAACTGGATGAGAATGGCCGGTTCTCGTCGGATGTTTTTCTCAAGGTGGGCCGCAATGAGATCACAGTTGCAGCGGCCGATATTCGCAAGAATCAGGCCACGAGCAAGTTCATCATCAATCGTGAAAAGCATTCACGAGCAAAAGCAGATACTCCGGAGTTGGTAGCAAAGAAAGATACATCCGGCGCCATGGGTCAAAAGTCCGCTATTCAGCCGATAACCATTTCAACGCCGGGAAAGAGTACCCCCAGGATCGTTATTACCTCACCGGATGTAACCCGCGCTGTTTCGGTAGTAGCCAAGAGAACGATCATTACCGTTACAGGTGTGGCGGAAAGCACGGCCGGTATAGTTGACGTCATGGTCAATGGCCAGTCGGCGGCGCTGGATGAAAAGGGTCAGTTTTCGGCGAATATTCCTCTTAAAGTTGGCAGTAATGAGGTTATTGTAAGCGCCGTAGATGTTCTTCAGAACCAGGCAGTGAAGCGGTTTGTCATCAATCGTGACGCCGGAAAGGTTGCGTCTGCAAAAACAGAAGCGTCCATTCAGGAAGCAAGTCTCCCATTCGCCAGGTACTATGCCCTCATTATAGCGGTTCAGGACTATGATAGCCCTGAGATCAATAAGCTCGATTATCCGTTGACCGATGCAAAGAAACTGGCGGATACTCTTATGACAAGATATACTTTTGAAAGGGAAGATATTCAGATTTTACAAAACCCAGACAGGAGAGCAATATATAAGTCGCTACAGAGTTTGAGGTATAAATTGACCGAGAAAGACAACCTCCTGATTTTTTATGCGGGCCACGGAACATGGATGGAAGACATGAGACAGGGATTCTGGTTACCGAGGGATGCGTCTGGTATCAATGACCCATCTGATTGGGTTCCAAATAGCAACATACGGGATTATATCAAAGCCATCAAGGCAAAGCACATCCTCCTGGTTGCCGATGCCTGTTTCAGTGGCGGGATTTTCAAAGTGCGGACGGCATTTCCCGACCCCAAAACATCTATGAAAAAAATATATGAGTTGGCCAGCCGGAAGGCTATAACGAGCGGTTCTCTGAAGACCGTTCCTGATAGAAGTGTCTTTGTCGAGTTTCTTGTTAAAAGGCTAACAAATAATCTCGATCCGTATTTAGATTCGCAGAAACTCTTCACAAGCTTGAGAGAAGCCGTCATAAATAATAGTCCGACAAACCAAACCCCTCTTTACGGTGCAATTAATGAAACAGGTGATGAAGGCGGAGACTTCGTCTTTGTGAGAAGACAATAGACAAGAATATTTGTGGCATTTGTCACCTTAACGAATTTGACCACTCATTTCTACCAGCAATCCTCAACATCCTGATTATTTAAAATCATTTAGTTGTAGTCGCACATTCACTCCTATGTTGCAATGCTCTCCGCAATTCTGATGCCGTCCAGGGCGGAACTGATGATTCCACCCGCATATCCCGCTCCTTCGCCACAGGGGTAAAGCCCGGATACGCTCACGCTCTGGCCATCGGGATGTCTCAATATTCTCACCGGTGATGAGGTCCTGGTCTCAACGCCGATCACTGTGGCCCCCTCTGTGATAAACCCTCTCATTCTTCTGTCGAATTGAAGAAAACCCTGCGCCAACGCTTCAACAGCGAAAAGGGGGAGGGTTTCACGCAAAGATGCCGCCTTTACTCCCGGGAAGAACGTTGTCGTTCCCGGAAGGTCGCCTTTCCGATTTTTCAGAAAATCGACCAGGCGCTGAGCGGGAGCATAATAGTTTTCCCCTCCTAGAATGAAGGCCTTTTCTTCCCATTTCCTTCGAAAATCCAGACCGCAAAGCGGAAGTAATCCGCCGTCCCGGAAATCGTCAACCCGAACATTCACGACCACAGCGCTGTTGGCATAAGCGCCGTCCCTTCGATAATTGCTCATGCCGTTTGTTACCAAAATCCCTCTTTCCGGGCTGCACCCGATCACACTGCCACCCGGACACATGCAGAATGTATAAACGGATCGTTTCAGATCAGTTGTTTTTGCCGTCAGAAAATATTCCGCGGGAGGAAGATCCGGATGATCATGCCACCTGCCGTACTGAATCCTGTTGATCAATGCCTGCGGGTGCTCCACGCGCAGGCCGATGGCAAAAGGCTTTGGTTCAAGACAAACGCCGCATTCATGAAGTTTCCTGTAGGTGTCATCAGCGCTCTGACCGGAGGCCAGAATCAGCTGGTTCGTCCTGATCTCTTCCTTCCCGTTGACAAGAACGCCTTCCAGCCTGCCTTCAGAAACGAGAAAGTCCGTTACCATGGATTGAAACCGAACCTCACATCCCCGCTCAATGAGACTGTTTCTGAGGTTGATGACCACTTCCCGCAGCCTGTCCGTCCCGATATGGGGTTTCGCATCCGTCAAAATTTCAGATGGTGCTCCCATATCAACGAAGGTTTCTTTGACCCATGCCGTATGGGGATTCCTGATTCTGCTCGTGAGTTTCCCGTCAGAAAAGGTACCGGCCCCGCCTTCTCCGAAATAAACATGGCTCTCCGGATTCAGCTTGCCTTTCTCCCAGAAGGCGGCGACATCGCAAACACGCTCCGGAACTGTCCTGCCTCTTTCAAGGAGAAGAGGGAAAATGCCTCTCTCGACCAGGATTAATGCCGCAAACAAACCGGCAGGGCCGCTTCCGACGATGACGGGACTTTTCTGCGGCTTCATACTTACGACCGGATAAAACGGCCTTTTGTCTGCCGGAACCAGTTCGATTTTTATTCCCCTCTGAACCGGAGCAAACTGACCGATCTTTTCTCTTACAGACACGTCAACCACATAAACAAAGTGCGGTTGTCTTTTTTTCCGGGCGTCGATGGATTTTCTGACAATCTTCAGTGACAAAATGGATTTAGATGAAATGTCGAGGAGCGAGGCAATCCTTGACATTAAAACCTCTTCCCCCTCGCCGGGAGAAATCATAATGCCGGAAATACGCAATTCCATCGTCATTTCACCATTGAAAAAACAAATGAGCTATTATAAAGTAACCGCCTTTAGTAATGATCATAAGAAGGGAATCGCCATGCCGTGGTACGCCATCCACACCCGCAGCCGTCACGAAGACAGGGCTTATGCCGGCCTTGTGCTCAAATCTTTTCAGGCCTTTTTACCGAAGATCGAGGTATGGAGCAAGCGAAAAGATCGGCGCAAGAAGATCATGATTCCCATGTTTCCGGGATATCTCTTCGTAGAACTTCTCTCTCTGGATAATACGACGAAACTGAATGTTCTAAAGACCTTCGGGGTCGTCAGAATTCTGGGAAAACCGAGGGGAGCGGAACCCATTCCCGTCCCGGATGCGAAGATTGAAGCCATCCGACGTCTCGTGCAATCAAAGGTGGAAATTCAGCAGTTCCAGTACCCGAGGATCGGCCAACCGGCGCTCATTACGGACGGTCCATTCAAGGGTATCGAAGGAGTGATGATCAGCACCGATTACGAAAAAGAACTTTTTGTCATATCCATCGAACTTCTTCAGCGGGCGGTCGCCATCAAGCTGGAAGGGTTTCAGATCAAAAGAATCTGACCATTGAAGGCCCGCATCGCCTCATCGACCAGCAGATTTCCCGCGCCCTTGTACTTGGGCGAAAAATGAAACAGAACCATTCTCTTTGCTTTCGCCCTCCTTGCCAGCATTCCAGCCTGCAGAGCCGTCAGGTGGTACTTCTGAGCGGCCTTTTCGGCGTCTTCATGCAGAAAGGTTGCCTCGATAAACAGAAGGTCGGACGCATCGGCCAGTTCAACGATTTTTCGGCTATTTTCCTCGCTGTAAATGACATCGGTAACATAGGCAATTTTTTGTCCCGGCGTTATCTTGACGACCGCCTCTTTCAGCTCTCCTAAAGGAATAATCCGTTCCCCGACTCCCAGAGCCATGTCTTTCCGCCAAATTCTGATGGGCGTGTCATCAGGATCACCATTCAAGATACGATCCTTTAACTCAATGAGCCAGGCGCCGACCGGCAACCCCATTTCCTCCAGGGCATTTTTTTTAATATTGATTCGGCTTTTCTCTTCAAACCGATAGGCCAGACAGGGTATCTTGTGATCGAGAAACTCTCCTTTTACTGAGAAATAATTCCCCGCAACAAGGGCGCCGTCAAATTCTTCAGCCTCTTTCTCAATCTCAGGTCTGAAAGCGGTCCGGCAATGATAGTGCCGCACGAGTTTCCTGTCCGGATGAAGCTCCGTCACATGGAGAGCAAAGTCATTTGTGTAATTTTCGACAAGATTCCAGGTATAAGCGCTGATCTTGTTCTCCACCTGTTGATGGAATCCGGGCGGCCCAAAGAGGGATATGTGAATGTCGCGGCCGAGGCAGACCCGCAAGAGATGGTCAAATCCGATGAAATGATCCATGTGGGTGTGGGAAATAAAAATGTGGCTGATTTTTAGAAGCTTCCGGGGATTCATCCGGTGAATATCGCCCAGATCAAAAAGCAGGGCCGAGCGGCGGTATTTAAATTCAATATAGACACCAGGATCGCCGAAGGGATCGTTAATCAGACAGGCACTGAACATGTTCTTTCCAATCTGAGATTATTACTCCGGCAATTAAACATATCAAATGTAATGCCGGACTTGATCCGGCATCCAGGCCGATTCTGGATTTCCGCTTTCGCGGGGATGACGGCTTTGACATATATTGTTGCCGGAGCAATAACTAACTTGTATAAAATATCATGAATTTTATTAATTTCAACTTGACTTTCTTTTCGCTTGCGCCTAAAAACTAAAAACACTGTACACAAAAGGACCTTTCGGACAAAAAGTTATTCATTCTTACGGGATGCAGTCCCGGACATAACAGAGCAAAAAACAGGAGAAAATGAGACATTGAAGGGAACTATTAAAATAGACAGGGAACTTTGTAAGGAATGTCATCTTTGCATTTATGCATGCAAGAACGGCTGCATTATCCCCTCAAAGGAATACAACTCCCGGGGGTATCGACCTGTCAGTCTCAAAGAAGGTGCGGGCTGCACGGGCTGTACGCTATGCGCCATAACATGTCCTGAAATTGCAATCGAGGTTTACCGTGAATAAAGTACTCATGCAGGGCAACAAGGTGATCGGCGAGGCCGCGATCAGGGCGGGATGCCTCTTTTATGCCGGCTATCCCATTACACCCCAGAACGAACTGACGGAATACATGGCTGAGAACATGCGCAAAGCAGAAGGCGGCATATTCATCCAGTCGGAAAGCGAAATCGCCGCCATCAACATGGTAGCGGCTGCCAGCGCGGCAGGCGTGAGGGCCATGACATCATCTTCAAGCCCTGGAATTTCGCTGAAGCAGGATGGAATCTCCTCCATGGCCGCATGTGAACTCCCCGGTCTGATAGTGAATATGATGAGAGGAGGACCCGGTCTCGGGAACATTGCCCCGTCGCAGGGAGATTATTTCCAGGCAACCCGAGGAGGAGGGCACGGAGACTATCGCACCATCGTTCTCGCCCCGGCCACGGGTCAGGAACTGGCTGATCTGACCATGGACGCCTTTGATCTTTCCGATGAATACCGGAACCCCGTCATGATCCTCGCCGACGGAATGATGGGCCAGATGATGGAACCAACGGTATTCAAAGAAGCAAAGCCCCGGAAATACAGTGAAAGCTATATGCTTAGAGGCGCCGGCACAGGCAAGAGCAAGATCGTCAAAGGCCTGATCCTGCCGCCTCTGGAAATGGAAGAACACAACTGGAAGCTGGCGAGAAAATATCAGGTCATTTCGGACAGGGAAACGAGACACGAAGCTTTTAATATCGAAGGTGCGGATCTGATCATCGTGGCTTACGGCACTGCGGCAAGAATCGCCAAGGGCGCCATCAAGAGATTACGGGAAGCCGGATTTAAGGCCGGCATCTTTCGACCCATCACCCTGTGGCCTTTTCCCACCAGTGAACTTCGGGAAGTCGCGGAAAAGGTGAAAAATTTCCTCGTATTTGAAATGAGTACGGGGCAGATGCTTGAAGACGTCCGGCTTGCACTTCAGGGCTTTGCCAATATAGACTTTCACGGCAGGCCGGGAGGCGTCGTACCGACACCCGTGGAACTGGCCAATGCGATTGCGCGCCTGTCTCGTAAATAGGTGTTTTGAGACAACATCGTTTTTATGCATGTTTTGAATAAACCAGGGACAAGAGAATCATGAAAAAGGTATTTGGAAGACCGGAAAGCCTCAAGAAAAATTTTGTCTATCACTATTGCCCGGGTTGCGGTCACAGTATTGCACACCGCCTGATCGCCGAAGTGATCGACGAATTTGACATCAGGGGAATCACCATCGGCGTGCCGCCGGCAGGATGTGCCGTACTGGCCTATTATTATATCGATGTTGACATGATAGAAGCCCCTCACGGGCGAGGGCCTGCCATGGCAACAGCCCTCAAGAGGGTCCTGCCCGACCGGGTCATTTTTTCCTATCAGGGCGACGGCGACCTTGCCGCCATCGGAACAGCGGAAAGTTTCCATGCGGCAAACCGCGGCGAAAACATCACCATATTCTTCATCAATAATGCCGTGTACGGCATGACGGGAGGGCAGATGGCCCCCACCACCATACTGGGACAGAAGACAACGACCTCGCCGCCGGGAAGAGACGCAATCCTGGATGGTTACCCCATAAAGATCAGTGAAATTTTGTGCCACCTTCCCGGCGTCAAATACGTGGAAAGATGCGCCGTCAATAACCCTGCAAATATCCTCAAGGCGAAGAAAGCCATTAAAAAGGCCGTCAAATACCAGATCGACGGCGTCGGTTTTTCCATGATCGAAATCCTATCGCAATGTCCGACAAACTGGAAAATGAGTTCCATCGATTCCTGCAAATGGATAGATGACGTTATGACCAAAGAATATCCTTTAGGGGTGCTGAAAGACATTGCATCTCCGACCAAAAAAGGAGGTAAGCCACGCCATGATGGTTAAAACGATATTCTCGGGATTTGGTGGGCAGGGAGTTCTGATGATGGGCTATAGTTTTGCCCATGGAGCCATGAGCGCGGGATATCACGTGACCTATCTGCCGTCCTATGGCGCGGAAGTGCGGGGAGGAACGGCCAACTGCACCGTGGCTGTATCGGATGAGGAAATTGCATCACCCGTAGCGTCCGAGCCTGAATATATCGTCGCTCTGAACAATCCCTCCGTACAGACCTTTCAGAACAAAATTGCCGCAGGGGGTAGCATGTTTCTGAATTCATCCATCATTGAGGTGTATCCGAACAGGAAAGACATTACCATTTATGAAATTCCCGCCGGAGAAATATCCGAGAAACTGGGAAATCCCCGGGCCGCAAACGTCGTCATGATGGGGGCGCTGCTGAAGCAAATCGGCCTCGTGCCACCGGAAATATATCTGAAAAGTCTGGAGACCATCCTGGGGAAAAAGAAGAAATCAATCATGGAAAGCAACGAGAAGGCGTTCCACATGGGCTATGATTTCTTAACCCTATCGAAAAAGAAAAAGAAGAGGTCATAATATGGCTGTCATGCAAATTTCTGTGCAACTGGATAACGTCCCCGGATCTCTGACAAAACTGATCGACATTCTGGTTAAGGAAGATATCTCCATCAAGGCAATATCCGCCGCCAGTTCGTCGGAGCACAGCATGATACGCCTTGTGGTGAACAATCCCCAGCGGGCTGCCGCCATCTTTGATAATTTTCATTTAAATTATGAATTAACCCCTGTCCTTGCCGTAGAGGTTCCCTCTCATTTCGCAGGACTGAACGCGATCATAAAACCCCTCAGCAAAACGGACATCAATATTCTCTACCTTTACACGACCATCGAGCGGATCGGCAAAGAAACGATCGTCATCCTGGGTGTGGACAAAATCGACGAAGCAACAGAAATCCTCAAACAGCACTGGATCAAATTTGTCGGCGATCAGGTCTATTCCCTCTGATCAGACAAGCACCGCCGCTTTGCCGATAACACTCTACCCTTTTGTTTTATTCCTCAAGTCGCTATTTTTTATTCGCTTTTTTATACTGCATCGTAGCTATTACCTTCGCTTCAGAAATCGGAGGGTTTACATGCTGCCCTCGGATTGAAGCATGCGGTTGAGCCGACGTTCCTCTCCTATCGTGGTGGCTGCACCGTGCCCGGGATAAACAATCGTTTCATCAGGCAATGTCAGCAATTTTTCGCGAATGCTATCCTTCAGTTGTTTGTTGTCCGAACCGGGGAAAAGTCCAGTGAGGACGCTGCCAATGCTGCGCCTGAACAATGTATCACCGCTGAAGACAACACCGTTCCCCCAAAAGCTAACACCGTCTGAACTGTGTCCCGGTGTATAAAGCACCGAGAAGTGCAAATCGTCAATATCTATGGTATCGCCATCATTCAGCAATATATCCGGCTTGATGGGCAGTTCAAAGGGAACGAATACCAATCCTTTTGCTACCTTACTTACTTTAGGGGATGCTTTTATATTGCTGGTATCAAAGACGGCCAATTGAGCCTTCGTGTTATTCTTGACTATATCAAGAGCGCTAAAGTGATCAATATGCACGTGAGTGAGTACAATTAAAGAGACCGATATGTTCAGTTCCTCCACCGCCTCTGAAATATACTTCGCTTTAACGCCAGGATCAATAATCATACCGCGTTTAGTAGTTTCAGAAGCTACGATGTAGCAGTTTGCCGCAATTGAATCGCCAGCAAGCACCTTGACAATCATCTTCCCGTATTCCTGAATTGGTTTTGAATGATTCATACAATAAATAAATTACTTTTTCCTCAAAAAAAATCTCCTGAACGAAACATTATCATCCTTGCTCCGGCACAATGCTCATGAAGATAGAACCTTTTCCCCTCCCGATGGCCTTAATCGGTTCCAGAAATCCTTTGCTCATTTCTTTCAGATTCAGAGTATAGCTTCCGAGAGCAATCATCAGGATTCCGATGCCACCCCAAAAAGATACACACTCACCAAACATCACGTAAAGGATAATGATCAGGAAGACAGGTGTTAATGACAGGAACGGGACTGTAAGGCTAAGAGGGGATATTTTGATTGCTTTCATGTAAAAAGACATTCTTTACACTTTCTTAATTCAATTCCTCATCATTTTAACACCAACTTTATGTCGCTTTTGATAGTCTTTCCCCCATGAAAGGAACAACAGATCATTTTTCAAACGCGACCGTTTCAATAACGGGGTTGTTTATGGGAGAGGGTGACCATATCATGTCTGTTATTATATTCTGGATCAGCGGCGTTGTTGGAGCCGCTTTGCTCGTTTATCTGTTCATAGCACTGCTCAGGCCGGAGAAGTTCCAATGACCGTGAATGGATTTCTGCAGATTATTCTCTATTTCGCAGTGCTTTTGATCCTTGTGAAACCACTGGGACATTACATGGCATCCGTTTATGAAAATAAATCCTGCGGCCTTGATCGTCTCCTGGGTCCCATCGAAAGAGGCCTGTATAAACTGTGCGGTATCCAGCCTGAGCGCGAAATGACCTGGCGGGAATATGCCGCCGCCTTGCTTATCTTCAATGCCGCCGGATTCATCTTCCTTTACGCCCTGCTTCTCTGCCAAGGCGGCCTGTCCTTGAATCCCCGGAGACTGCCGTCTTTAGACCCCGGTCTGGCCTTCAACGTCGCCGTGAGTTTTGTGACCAACACGAACTGGCAGTCATACAGCGGGGAGACGACCATGAGCCATCTTTCACAGATGGTGGGGCTTACGGTGCAGAATTTCCTTTCCGCCGCGACCGGGATGGCGGTGCTTGTGGCGTTGATACGCGGCCTGAAACGGCATCTTGCCGACAGAATCGGCAATTTCTGGGTCGATGCGGTTCGCTCCATTCTGTACATTCTGCTGCCCCTGTCGATTATCCTCGCTCCCCTTCTCGTTTCCCAAGGGGTTGTGCAGTCATTTAGTCCCTCCGTAAAGGTCGATCTCATGGAGGAGACAAAAGATACGGAAGGAAAGGTCATTACGGAACAGGTGATCCCGCTGGGTCCTGCCGCTTCGCAGATCGCCATCAAGCAACTCGGCACCAATGGCGGCGGCTTTTTCAATGCCAATTCCGGCCATCCCCTGGAAAACCCGACCTCTGTTTCAAATTTCCTCGAACTGCTGGCCATTTTGCTGATCCCCACCGCCCTTTGCTACACCTACGGGAAGATGACAGGAGACACACGCCAGGGATGGATTTTGCTGGCAACGATGTTCATGATCCTTATTCCTCTGATGACCGCCTGCCTTTGGAGCGAACAGACGGGCAATCCCTATCTGTCGCGATTCGGCATCGATCAGTCGGCAAGCGATCTGCAACCCGGAGGCAACATGGAAGGGAAAGAAATTCGTTTCGGCATCGTCAACTCCGTTCTCTGGGCGACAGCGACCACCGCCGCATCGAACGGTTCCGTCAACGCCATGCACGATTCGTTTACGGCCATCGGCGGACTGATTCTCCTGTGGTTCATGCAGTTGGGGGAAATCATTTTCGGCGGCGCGGGTTCTGGTCTTTATGGCATGCTTGTGTTTGCCCTCATCGCCGTCTTTATCTCCGGGCTCATGGTCGGACGCACGCCTGAGTACCTGGGGAAAAAGATCGAGGCCTTTGAAATGCAGATGGCATCGTTGGTCATCCTCATCCCTGCCGCCGTTGTGCTCTTTGGCACGGCGGTCGCCGTCGTGACGGGAGCGGGACTGGCGGGCATACAGAATACGGGCCCCCACGGATTTACAGAGGTTCTCTATGCCTTTTCATCGGCCGGAAACAATAACGGCAGCGCCTTTGCGGGGCTCAATGCCAATAGTACCTTTTATAACGTCATGCTTGGATTGGCCATGATCATTGGTCGTTTCGGCGTGATCATCCCCGTACTCGCCGTCGCGGGTTCACTGGCGCGGAAGAAAACGATTCCTTCGGGG
>Ga0163209_1000308_pt1 | contig 20863 bp, 24 predicted proteins | sample Kivu_160m_FD_113538 | JGI IMG/M metagenome (GOLD analysis project Ga0163209, IMG submission 113538) | Freshwater microbial communities from Lake Kivu, Western Province, Rwanda to study Microbial Dark Matter (Phase II) - Kivu_160m | ecosystem: Environmental > Aquatic > Freshwater > Lake ...
CCACGCTCGCCCTCCTCCTTTGGAGACTGTGTCGCAATGAGAAAAATAACCACTTACTCAAAAGGGGGAGAGGCGGTCGGGTGGGCGGAACGGGAAGTTCCTCATACCCGAAGGGTTGACGGGCTTCCAAAGATTTAGAGCGGTAACCTTTAAGCGGTCAAATCCTGAAGCGTCAACCCCATGAAGATATTCGATTTTATGAAAGCGACGTTTTCCCATAACCTAAACGATCCGTATTCTAAAATTTTGGAACCTGATTGCCTCTCCCCCTTTCTTTGCCATTGCGACACAGTCTCTAATGAGAGAGGGGAAAGGTAAAGGGGGCATCCATAAGATAGGAAAGATGCTGGTAAAACCAGCCCCTTTTTTAGGTGGAGGTTGGGAGATGCCTTCGTACCAAGTTGCGGACCTCACCCGTGAGCATTACTTTAGCCTCACTTTCAATTCATCATCGCCGTGTCTCATCATTTCATCCTTCTATTGAGGTAGGTGTCCTCGTTAGCTAAGAAGTAATTCGACAGCATGGGTCAGATGGCATGTCACTCACGGGATCGAATCTCGCCTTAATCCCTCCATCATTTGACTTCTCTTGTTACCCTCCAGCCAGCATAATAACAAGGTGAATTTCGTCGCCATCCTTAACAGGTTTAACGAGTTCATTGGGGTACGCGCTGGCATGATTGAGATAAACTTCAACGTTGTTGAGCAGTTTATCTTTTTTGGCAAATAGCGCTTTCTCCATTTCAGGGAACTGCTTGATGAGCTGGTTCAGACATTCCCCTACTGTATTGCCCTCTACGGCTACCACCTCCAAGCCGCTTGTAAATTGTCGATGAGTTGCATGGATGTGTATCTTGGCAGGCATATCTTACTCCTTTCGTGGCCCCCTCACCCATCCCTCTCCCCGCCCGGGGAGAGGGATGGGGTGAGGGGAGATCCGCAATGATCACACCCCGGGTTCTTGTTAACCGTAAATTCGCTGAAAGCAACTCTCAGTCCATCATAAATAAGTAACCGGTTGGTCAACAGTTTGCCAATCCCGACGAGATATTTAATCACCTCCGTCGCCTGAATGCTCCCTATGACGGCTGGAGTCACACCTATGACAGGAAACTTCTCTTGTGGCACCGGCCCCCGATACATACACCTCAGACAGGCTGTTTTCCCAGGAAGAATGGTCATGGCTCTGCCTTCAAAACCATTAACTGCGCCATGGAAAAAGGGGATATTCTTCTCAATCGCACAGCGATTCAAGATGTAGCGAGTCGGTAAGTTGTCCATCGCATCAACGATGACGTCACAGCCATCAACAAGTTGGGAGACATTATCTTCCGTGATTGTCTCTGCGATCGCTTCGATCTCCACGGACTGGTTCAGGTTTTTTAATTTCGTTCGGGCGGAGTCAATCTTTCTTCTGCCAATGTCTTCTTCCCAGTGCAAGATCTGCCGGTTCAGGTTACTCAACGTGACCTGGTCATGGTCGATCAACCGAATCATTCCTATTCCGGCAGCCGTTAGGTAGATGGAGGTCGGAGAAGCGAGCCCCCCGACACCTGCAATGGCCACTCGTGATCCCTTAAGCTTTTCCTGCCCTTCTTGCCCAATCTCTCCTATCATGATTTGTCTATCGTACCTTTCTCTTTCGCCTGGTGTAAGCATTGTGACCCTCCGCCTTCGAGAATCGATTGACCAGAGTAAGATTTAGGAATTTCGGGATTTTGGGATGAACCAATTGAAGGATTTTAGGAACCTTGGAATTTAAGAATGACTTCATTCCAGGATTCCTAAATTCCTAAATTCAAATAAATGAATTATTTTGATTTCAGCAGGGTGTGTGCCACCACCATCCTCTGGATTTGATTCGTTCCTTCAAAGATCTGAATGACCTTGGCATCCCTCATCATCCGCTCAACAGGATGGTTGCGAACAAGACCATGCCACTGCATGATCTGGACTGCATGAATTGTCACTTTCATGGCCACATCGGAGGCGAAGTATTTCGACATGGCGGAGAACATCTGGACCGGTGTGCCTTTCACCTTCTCATCCATCATCCTCGCAGCCTTATAGACCAGCGCTCGGGCTGCCTCAACCTCTACAGCCATATCGGCCAGCATCAACTGAACTCCTAAGGTGTCATCCTTTTTCCCTACCCAACCTCTTTCCTGAGCAAACCGGATGACATAGTCCAAAGCCCCTTGTGCCAATCCGACCGCCTGAGCGCCGATGGCGGGTCTTGACCGATTGAGCGTCCTCATCATCTGCCACCAGCCTGCTCCTTCATCTCCAATCCTTTGAGCAACAGGAATCTTGACATCCTCTAAGATGACTTCTGTCGTATTCGACCCTCGAATGCCCATCTTCTCTTCAGTCTTCCCAATGGAAAGGCCAGGGGTTCCCTTTTCCACGACAAATCCTGTGATTCCTTCTGTCCTTTTACCAGGATGGGTCTTGGTAAAGACCGTATAGAAATCTGCTACTCCACCGTTCGTGATGAAACACTTCCTTCCATTGATCACATAATGGTCACCTTCTAAAACAGCTTTAGTTTGAACGGAAGCCGCATCCGAGCCTGAATCAGGTTCGGTCAAACAAAAACAGATAAGACCTTTCTCTTGGGCTAATCGTGGTAACACTCTCTGCTTTAATTCTTCAGTGCCTCCCAAAACGACAGGCATTGTACCCACTGCTTGAACGATCACAAGGAGGGCAGAAGACGCACACATGTTAGCAATTTCTTCCGTAACCAGACAAAAGGAAGTGATATCCGTATCCATCCCTCCATACTCTTTAGGTATGAGGAGGCTTAAAAAACCATACTTAGAATACGCTTCTACAAGATCCCGGGCAAATTCACCTTTCTCATCGATCTCGGCTGCTCGAGGTCCGACCACATTTCTCGCGACCTCTCTCGCTTTATGTCTCCACCCTTCCCTTTCTCGTTCGATATCTTCCATTTGGTAACTCCCATCCCCCTCAAAGTGAAACTCAACGCCTCAACCTCAGCCTTAACCTTATACCCTTTGTTTTGGTCTTACATGTTCCACCCACCGGAGACCTCCACTGTGGTCCCCGTCATAAAACTTGCCTCATCGGAGGCCAGGAAAGCTACGACGTTTGCAACTTCCTCGGGTTTTCCTGCTCGCCTGAATGGAGTGATTTCAATGATCAGGTTCAGATATTTCTCAGACATCTTTGAAACCGTAGGAGTCAGGATCAATCCTGGTAATACAACATTCACATTGATCTGATACCGTCCCAACTCCCTGGCCACACTCTTTGTCAAACCAATGATTCCCGCTTTGGCAGCACTGTAACTGATCTCTGAAATTGCCCCGCTTTTCCCCCAAACAGAGGAGAGGTTGATAATCTTCCCATAGGCGTTCTCAATCATGTGGGGAGCAACAGCCTGGATGCAATTCAGGGACCCCTTCAGATGAACGCCCAATACCGCATCCCAATCTTCCTCTTTCACTTTCAGAAGAGTGGCCCCCCTGTCAAAACCAGCATTATTGACCAAAATATCGATTTTCCCCCATATCTTTAAAACTTGCTCCACCATTCCTCTGACTTGTTTTTGATCTGCTACGTCGATAGGAATAGAAAGGGCTTTTCTACCGAGGGCCTCCACCTCTTTCCTGGTTTGTTTTCCGGTATCAGGATTCATCTCGCCAATGACAACGTCTGCTCCCTCTTGAGCCATCTTCAAGGCGATGCTTCGGCCAATCCCTTGCCCTGCTCCTGTCACGATTGCAATTTTATCCCTCAGCCTCATTACCTTATTCCTTTTCTTTTTCTGTTGTCACCCTGAGCATAACAAGAGGTCTCGCCTTCAGATTCTTCACTCCCTTTGGCCTTGCATATGATTTAGCATAGCGGACCCCATTCAAAGTTAGAAAATTCTAACAGATGGATGAACGGCCGTCAATTTGTTTATTCTTCTTGGCAAGAGGATGGTATCAGAGGGAAGTCCGTGATATCGTTCAAGGCTCTCCCTAAGATCTCAAAAATAATTCTTGACAAGTATTAATATTTGTTATACAAACAGTTTCGATACAAACAGTTTGTATTCAAAACATATCGTCCGGGTTAAAAAAGAAATGGCAAAACCGATTACTCGGGATGTGGCGATTTCGGAGATCATGCAGTCTTTGCGGCGAATGATTAAATCTCTGCAGGATTACTCACGAATGATTTCCAGCCATTTTGGGATAACAGGACCTCAACTCTGGGCCCTTAAAACCATATGCCAAAGGGGAAACCTATCCTTGGGCGAACTGAGTCGAGGGATGTATTTACATCCGAGCACTGTTTCGGGGGTCGTGGATCGACTGGAGAAGAAAGGGTTTGTGCTGAGGGATCGGACCGAAAAAGACCGAAGAGTTGTCAAGGTCTGTCTGACTCCAAAAGGGAAGATGTTGGTCAGGAGGACTCCCAATCCTGTACAAGGAAAGATGATCTACGGTTTAAGGAAATTGAAAAAGGAAAAGCTAAATCTAATCCATGGATCGGTCCAAGAATTGGTGGAAATCATGGAGGCCCAAAACCTGAAGGTCACTTTCTTCTTCAATGAAGAATAAATCGGAGGAATAGAATTTATTTTCTATCAATGGATTCAACCAAAGACCTTTAGCACCGCAGAAAGGAGGTGAGTTGAACCCAGTCTGGTCACGACACTTAAAACAGGAAATGATATTAAATTACTTATCAAAGGAGGTCCAATATGATTCGAAAGGGTTTCAGTATGAGTATGATCGTCTTCCTCCTCTGCTTTGGGCTTCTCGTGTCGGGATGTCCCAAGAAGACCGTAATGAAAGAGGAACCCTCGAGCAAGACGGCAGAACAATTGGCTGCCGAAAGAGAAAAAGCGGCAAAAATCGAGGCAGAACGAAAAGAGAAAGAAGCCAAGGAGAGGGCAAGAATAGAAGAGGAAGCGGCCAAAAAAGAAGCGGCCAAGAGGGAAGCGGCTCAAAAAGAATTCGAAAAAAGCTTAGTGGCTAAAAAAACCCCTGGTATTGAAGGGGAAGTTTTTGAGAGCCACCTGCTCAAGGACATCCATTTCGATTTTGATAAATATGACATCCGTCCTAAAGACGCGGAAATCCTAATGGGAAATGCCGCCCTGCTGAAAGAGCACCCCCGTATGAAGATTCAGATCGAAGGTTATTGTGATGAAAGAGGAACCGAGGAGTACAACTTAGCTCTTGGAGAGAGAAGGGCAAACAGTACGAAAAAGCATCTCGCCTCCCTGGGAATCACACCCGATCGCATCTCCACCATCAGTTATGGAGAGGAGAGACCTTTGGATCCGAGACATAACGAAGAGGCCTGGGCAAAGAATCGAAGGGCCCACACCATCATCCTGTCCAAATAAGATACCGAGGTAAATCCATCAGGGATTGTTAGAATCCCTGATGGATTTACCTTTTTAGGATCAGCTGTCTTTCCAGGCTGGTTTTCGCTTATCCAAAAAGGCCTTGAGGCCTTCGATGGCATCGTTTGTCTTCATCAGACGATCCAGGTAGATCTTCTCAATGGTTTTAAGCCCTTTATCCATATCATCATTCAGACCTGCGAGAGTCGCCTCTTTCGTCATCCTTAAAACAACGCCACTTAATTTTTTAAACTTCTCAATAAATCCACTCACCTCCTGAGCCAGGGATGCCTCTGGAACCACTTTATTGATCAATCCCAATGTCAAGGCCTCCTGGGCACTGATCGTCTCTCCGGAGAGGATGAGCTCCAATGCTTTCTTCCTCCCGATCATCCTCGGAAAGATCAAAGCGGCAATCGGGGGAAAGACTCCAACCTGGATTTCAGGTTGTCCAAATTTTGCCCTCTCTGTTGCAATGACCATATCGCAATAGAGGGCTAATTCACATCCCCCTCCAAGGGCCGCACCACCCACCACAGCAATGGAAGGAACTTTCAGTCCATCCATGAGGCGAAACATCCTGTGAAAGACCTCGATCATCTTGTAAACCAGATCACCGAGATGCTCTCCAACATCCACCCCTGCGGAAAAGGCCTTTCCCAAAGCCTGAATGACGAGGAGTTTTAGGGATTTCTCTTTCATCAATCCTTCAAAGTAGGTATTGATCTCTTCCATCATCTCGATATTGAGGACATTGAGAGGAGCCCGGTTCAATGTGAGGGTGGCCACCCCATCCTTGAATTCAGTTTGAATATGTTTAAACGCCATCAGTTTCACCTCCTTTTATCGTTAAACGTAAATCGTGAGGTGTGGTTCAAATAAAATCCTAAAAAGAAGATACCCTTTGGGCAAGAGAATATTCCGGGCCCAAAGGGTATTTCATCTTTCCAAGCTGCCATTAAAAATCTCACTTCTTGGGTTTCGGCAATACCAGTTCCGCCAGTTCTTCATCATAGAGATGACCTTTGGCGACCTGCTTCCGGTATTCGAGGAAGTTGATGACGCTGGAGCCTGTTTCTTTCTGTGTGTTGAAGGCATTGAATCCCAGCCAGGCATCCATATTCATATTGGCGGCCAGCCAGTAAATGGCATGAGCCTTGGTATTGTCCCACCAGAATTTCTTCTTAATTCGAATGGTCTCAACCGTCTTCATGAGGCAGAGAGGAAAAAGATTGGCAAGGGTCCATATCATATTGTTGACATAGTTATCCAAAAGGGTCCAATCTGTCTTCAAGGTCTTCAGGTAGTCCATGGCCTTTTTAGCTTCCTCACCGGCCTTCATCTCACCATATACGATCTCCCCATTATTCACATATTTATCAGTGATCACCCGGGGATCTCTCACCCAGTTTCCATCCTTATCCTTTTTGATCGGAATGGCCTTCGTGATCAATCCCAGCCTCTCCATCTTATAAGCACTCCAAGGAATATTGGAGATGCAGTTCCACATCGCTTGTTCCATGCTTAAGTTCCATGGTAGAAAGTCGGTAGAACCACCATCCGGCGTGGAGCCGGCCCTTGTTCCAGCCTGGCCGAAGGATGCAGTATCTGCCGCCACCGTGAGGTCGCAAGCCTGCCCGATTTCCTGACCGCCCGCGATTCTCATCCCATTGGCCCGGCAGATGACCGGAACTCGGCACTTCAGGATCCCATCGACCATCCCGGAGAAGAGATCCATGTAATCCGCATACTCCTTAGGCCTTCGGGTATAAAATTCAGAATACTCTTTCGTATTTCCACCGGTACAGAAAGCCCTATCACCGGCCGCGGTGAAGACAACGGCCACAACCGTCTTATCAACAGAGGCCCGGTGCATACCTGCGATGACACCCTTTACCATCTGCGTGGTGTAAGAGTTGAATTGATCAGGGTTATTAAGGGTAATCCAGGCGGAATATAACCCTTCCACAACATTTCCCTTCGGATCGAGTAAGGGTTTCTTCTCAAACATGGTGCAGGGTGGTGTGGTTCCAAAAAATTGATCCCCAAAAAGGTTGTGATCTTTTGGTTCATTATCTCTCACTAACCAATCCAATGCCATAAAAATTCCTCCTTTCTCTGATTAAATTCAAATTTTTAATCCCCCCCGATCCCCCTTTAGCAAAGGGGGGAGAGGGGGGATTCTATGGTTAGAAATCAGGTGTCAGAACGATCCTCTTGGCCGGAGATCCAGCTTTATGTACTTCATCATAGACGGACGCAATTTGACTCATCGGCCTTGTCTCCACAAAAGGTGCGATATCGATCTTCTTCGTGAGGACCATATCCAGCACAATGGGATAATATTCCGGCAAGCATCCCCATGTCCCAATCATCTCGGCATCAAAAGCCATCAGTCTGGAAATGCTGTATTCATTCTTGGCCATTCCAAATCCGATTAAGATCAACTTGCCGGTGAAGGAGAGGAGTTCCAAAGCAAGATCCTGTCCTGCCTTGGTTCCGCTCACCTCAAAAATTTTCCAACCGAAACCAGCCTCCAACCCATTCTTCTTGCAGATCTCTCGAAATTCGTTCCGGATGTCCTTGATCTGCTTATCTTGTGTACTGATCACAAAATCAGCCCCATGTTTTAAAGCCCTCTGTAATTTCTCCGGATTTCTCGCAATGCCGATGACCGTCTTTGCACCCAAGGCCTTTGCCATTTGGGCCATGTAAACACCAACTCCTCCGGTCACTCCGACGATAATGACATTATCTCCAGGCTGCAGACCTCCTCTTTTGGCAGCTTGGTAAGGTGTGGTGACGGCATCCGCTACGACCGCCAGATGTTCTAAAGGAATGGACCCACGGTTTCTTACTTCGCAAAGGTCAATGGAGGGGACTGGGATATGACTTGAATTTCCGCCATAGACCCCCACGCTGTTTCCGGGCATTTTCTGGGCTAAACAACGATTCCCACGACCGGTTTTGCAAAGCAAACATTGACGGCAGGGCATCACCGACGGGATGATAACCTCTTTGCCAACCCACTTCTCATTCCCAGCCACGACGGTACCGCTGATCTCATGCCCTAATGTCAAAGGCGGTTTGGATACAGTCGGGACACCATCATAAAAGTATCCTAAATCGGTATGGCAGACTCCGCATCCTGCAACCTTAACCAGTACCTCTCCGGGTCCTAAGGATGGGACCGGAATTGAAGTCTTGGCTAACTTGCCAGGTATGACCTCTCCTGTCTCTTTATTTTTTGCTGTGGGTTGAACCATTTGCCAAGTCTCAATCTTTTCAGGTATTGTTGCCATTTGTTTTTCACCTCCTTCATCTTTTTAATTTTGAAATTCGAATATTGAAATCCGAAACAAATTCAAACTCCCAATGCTCCAATGACCTAAACTCAAATGAATCATTTGTTTTGAATTTTGGTCAATCGAAATTGTTTCGAATTTCGGATTCCGTGCTTAGGATTTGCATTGCGTTAGGTCATCCCAAGTCCACCATCCACACAGATCACTTGCCCGGTGATATAGCTCGCCTCTTCCGATGCCAAAAAGACGAAGGTTGGGGCTACCTCTTCAGGTTCAGCAAATCGACCCAGCAAAATCCTGCCCGTATAAATCTCCATCAGCTTTGGGTCTGCTTTAACCCTGTCGAACATCTCAGTCCCTACGTATCCCGGCTGGACAACATTCACCGTAATCCCATAGCCCGCCAATTCCCGTGCAGCTGACTTGGTCAGAGCAACAATCCCTCCTTTTGCCGAACTGTAGTTGATCTGTCCTTTTGTTCCCCACAATCCGGCCGAAGAAGTCACGTTGATAATTTTCCCGTATTTTTTCTCCATCATATATTTTGATGCCGCCTGGATGCAAAGAAAGGGTCCCTTCAGTTGGATATCAATCACCTCATCCCACTGTTCCTCTGTCATTTTGTAAAGCATATTTGGCTTTGATACCCCTGCATTATTCACCAGAATATCGATCTTTCCGAAGTGGTCAATAGCCGTTTGCATGATCCGATCAACATCAGCCTTTATGGCTACATTTCCTTTCACAGCGACTGCTTTCCTGCCTATTTTCTTAACCATTTCGACAACTTCCTGTGCCGGTTGATCTTTTGTGGCATAGTTCACGATAACGTCCGCCCCTTCCCTTGCAAAGGCAAGACAGATGGCCCTTCCAATCCCCCTTCCTCCGCCTGTGACGACTGCAGCCTTACCTTCTAACCTCCCCATTCGATCACCCTCCTGTCATCCTTTTATGCCATCCTCTCGTTTATCCATGAGAGGACGGCATAAACTCCGCCTATCCAAGTTTCAGTTCCAGATTAATCATATCCCCTCCTCTTGTAAATCCCATCGTACGAAAAAACTTAAGGAGGTCCCAATCGTTCCAATTGACCAAAGTGTAGACAATACCCACGCCTATCGACTTGAGATTCATTATAAACTCCTGACTCAATCTTCTTGCAACACCTCTGTTTTGGTATGCTGGATCGACACCAATGGTACTGATCCAGCCAATCGTATCGGGGATTCCAAACTCCCATCCACTCACATCACCCACAATCACCCCGATCACTACCCCTTTCAGTTCAGCAACGAGGCAGGAATGAGGATATCGAGGATTCGGGTGAATCTTCTTCCAATAATCGGGTCTGGCCTTTCCTAAAACCTTCCGATCAATTTCAACAACCGCATCTAAATCTGCAACGGTCATGGGTCGTATGATCAATCCAGAGAGAGAACTCTCTTCCATCCGCCACTCCCCATCCCCTATTTCTTCCTCACTCAATGACTGCAATAACTGCCTCTGCCTCGACCTCCTGACCCGCTTTCACACAGACCTCCTTCACCGTTCCGGTGATCGGAGCAACTACTGGCATCTCCATCTTCATCGCCTCTAACACAGCCACCTGGTCATCCTCTTTTACCTGGTCTCCCACCTTTACCGTTACCGCTACGATCTTGCCCACCATTGGCACCACCACCTGTGTTCCCATTAGGATTTCCTCCTCTCACGAAGTTATCTTTTTATTTTAGACCCAACGCATTTCTTGCAATGATCATCTTCTGGATGTTGGATGTCCCTTCCACAATCTGGTAGGACTTGGCATCTCGATAAAATCGTTCCACAGGATACTCGGTTGAAAAACCATAAGATCCAAAAATCTTCACCGCTTGATTGGCTGCTCTGACGGCAACCTCCGCAGCATAAAATTTTGCACAGGAAACCTCGATGGTGTTTCGCTGTCCTAAGTCTTTATTGCAAGCAGCCCGATACACTAAAAGCCGGGCAGCGTGTTCTTCAACATACATCTCTGCGATCTGCTCCTGGATCATTTGAAAATTAGCAATCGACTGTCCAAACTGTTCTCTTTCATTGGCATAACGAACAGAATGTTCGAGGCACGCCCGCGCAACACCCACGGCCCTTGCTGCAGAGGAGAGCCGGGTATTATCTAACATAGCCATGCAGATTTTGAACCCATCCCCTTTTTGTCCCACGAGACTGTCCTTTGGCAGTTTGACATCTTCGAAGACGATCTCCCCTGTGGGAGCGCAAAAAAGACCCAATTTTGAATCAATGGATTTTTGCGTGACACCGGGAGAATGCATATCCACAATAAATGCTGACATCCCACGATGCTTCGCCGCCTTATCCGTATAGACATAAACAATACCAAGATCGGCTACCGGCACTCCTGAAATCCACATCTTTGTCCCATTCAGAATAAAGCCACCTTCTGTTTCTACTGCTGTTGACTTCATGGAGGCCACATCAGAACCCGTGTTGGCTTCGGTGATGGCAAAACAGCCCAGCAAATCAGCGTTGATCAACTTGGGAATCCAACGTTCCCTCTGCTCCTCTTTCCCAAAATTGAGAAGAACAGACTGGATGGAATTCATCTGAAGGTTAAAGGGAAGTCCCCAGGACGGGGAAATTCTTGCGATCTCTTCCGTCATCACTGAGGCCGCAAGATAACCGGTTTCATTTCCACCATATTTCTCAGGTGCAATGCACCCGAAAAAACCCAGTTTTGCCATCTCTTTAACAATCTCTTTCCGGAAACGATGTTCTTTTTCATCTTCCTCCATTGTGGGGGCGATCTTCTTTTCTGCAAAATTTTTAGCCATTTCTCGCATTGCTTCTTGTTCTTCAGTTAACTTAAAATCCATACGATCCCTCCTTCATAATTAGATTGTGCAATTAATAACAAAGTACTTTTTTTTTCTTCTTTTGTCAAGGAAATTTTATTTTTATTGTATTATCTATTAATTGCCGTATTTATTAAAGATTTAACGATTTAAGAAATTTTTCAATATTGGGTTCTGGCCATATTCTCTAACCATGGCCAAAAAGAGAATGCTTGCCGGTGGCAAAAGGACACAGACGCTTTACCCGCCTTTGACCGCCACGTGTCCCAGTCCATTCCCAACTCACGACAACATCCATCTCCTGCTTAAGCAAGATAGAGAGATCGGGCCACGACGTTTTCCCTCTGGACAACGCTGGCCTGAATGGATGTCTTTTATCACTTCTCTCATCGTCCGTAAGCCCCCGGCTATCTTCCAGTTATCTCATCCGCTTCATAAGATTTTTGCCTGCCTGCCGGTAGGCAGTCAGATATTCCTGCCCGATTACAGTGTTTCACCCACGCTTCAGTGACGCATCACGGGAAGGAAAACGACCAAGGAAAACGAAATGGTTGACAATAATTGACAAATGAGTGATATAAAAATGATGAGAATCATGGGGTTGGATATTGGTTCACACACTATCGGAATTGCGATCAGCGATGAATTGGGGATGACCGCTCAAGGTCTCAATACGATCAGGAGAAAGTTAATGGAAGAGGATTTAAAGGAGATCACAAAGGTCATTGACCAGTATCAAATAGAGAAAATCGTGGTCGGTCTTCCTAAGAATATGGATGGAACTTTAGGGAAGCAAGCCGAAATGGTTTTTCAATGGATCAAGGCCTCTAAGGAAAAAATACGTCTTCCCATGGTCACTTGGGATGAAAGGCTTTCCACGGTCGGGGCATCAAAAATCCTTCTCGAAGCAGATCTTTCCCGAAAGAAAAGGAAGAAGGTTATTGATAAATTGGCCGCCGTTCTCATTCTTCAAGGATACTTAGATCAAATCGGGAATCGCAACCATGGACCCGTTCTTTCGGCGTAAGGCCTATCTCCTCTCTCTCTGCCTCCTACTGCTTTTCTTTATAGTTGCCTTTTATTGGCACCTCCTCAGACCTCCTTCCAGGACTCCCTTCACCAAGGCAGTCTACATCAAGAGGGGGATGCCTCTCAGGCAGATTTCGGAGATGCTTCAGCAGGAGGGCATTATCAGAAATAGACATTTTTTTGTCCTGATGACCACCCTCTTGAACAAAAAGGCTAAAATCAGAGCAGGAGAATATGAGTTCACTACCCGGATGCTTCCTCTGGAGGTATTGGACGCCCTCGTGAAGGGACAGGTGAGACGTCATCTGGTAACCATCCCCGAGGGATACACCCTTTCCCAAATCGCCCAACTATTAGAGGATCTAAATATCGTGGATAAAAAAGGCTTTGTTCAAAAGGCATCGTCACCTGCTTTCATCTCTTCCCTTGACCTGTCCTATCTTATCCAAGCCGGGGAAGGATCGACATTGGAAGGCTACCTTTTTCCTGAGACATATCACTTGATCAGAGATATGGCCCCTGAAGAAGTAATCCAGATCATGGTCCATCAGTTCAAGAAAGTCTTCGATTCAGAGCTGTCCCTCAGGGCTTCTCAATTGGGAATTCCACAAAGGGATGCGGTGATTTTGGCCTCCATCATTGAAAAGGAAACTTCCCTTTCTGAAGAGAAGCCTCTTATCTCAGCCGTTTTTCACAACCGTTTAAAAAGGAAGATCCCTCTGCAAAGCGATCCCACTGTGATTTATGGAATTAAAAATTTTGATGGAAATCTGACCAAGGAACATCTTCTCAAACCCACTCCGTATAATACTTATCTCATGAATGGACTCCCCCCCACGCCCATCTTCAACCCCGGAAAAGATTCTCTCCTGGCTGCCCTCTCCCCTGCTTTTGTCCCTTACCTTTACTTCGTTTCCAGGAACGACGGATCCCACTATTTTTCCTCTGATATTGAAGAACATCAGCGAGCGGTGTGGAAATATCAAAAGTTTCCGAGAAAAAATAACTTGACAAAAAAATGAACTCTCGTTTATTTTTATTTGTTATGGATTAACTCAAAATTTAATTCACCTGCGCTGTCGCCAAAGCAGCTATGGCGCATCCGCCACATCCCCGCCCATGGGGGGGCGAAGGTGAGGGAAAAAGGGAGGTTTTTCATGAAAAAAGAGGTGGCAGTCATTGGTGTGGGCCAGAGTAGCTTCGTCAGGGGTTATGAAGGGTCTATTCGGGAACTGGCCTTCGAGGCCTTCAGGGAAGCCATGAAAGATGCGGGCATCACCCAGAAAGATGTTGATGCTTCCGTTTTTTGTTCGGCCCCTGAATATGACAAACAACGTTCTCCTGCAGGCGTCCTGGCAGAATACCTGGGCCTTATCCCTCAGCCAACGTTCTACGTGGAGAGTGTTTGCTCTTCGAGTAGCACTGGTGTAAAGGTCGGGTACAGCATGATTAAGTCTGGCCTCCATGACGTGGTCGTTGTCCTCGGTTTCCAGAAGATGTCCGAGATCACATCTGCGGAATCACAGGAGAGAATGGGCAGAGGCGCTGACATCCAGTGGGAGGCACCTTTTGGAACCATGATGCCCGCCTATTACGCCCTCTATGCACAGGCCTACATGGCAAAGCATGGATTGACCCATGATGACCTGATGAGCGTCAGGATCAAAGCATCCACTTATGGTGTGATCAACGAAAGGGCAGTCTATAGGAAAGCAGTGAAACCAGAGGACTTTAAGCAGGGTGACCCGGAGGCAAAAATGGCAGGCCCTGTAGCATGGCCTCTCCGGGTGGGTGACTGTTGTGCAAATGCGGACGGAAGCTCCTGTATCATCCTTGCAAACGCTGAAAAAGCAAAGACGTTTTGCAAGAAACCGGTCTGGATTTTGGGTATGGGAGCAGTGTCAGAGGCGGTCAACATGGCAGCAAGACCCGATTTTACCAAGGGTCTCAGTGTTGGATATGGAGCAGCCGCCCAAGCATACAAGATGGCTGGGATCACCTCGAAAGATGTCAAGGTGGCCGAAGTGCACGACTGCTTTACCATCGCAGAGATTATGGCCTATGAGGGTCTTGGATTCGCACCGATGGGTGAGGGAAAGCAGCTCATTCGCGAAAAAGCGACGTATAAAGAGGGAAGGATCCCCGTGAACGTTGATGGCGGGCTCCTTTCAAAAGGCCATCCCATTGGCGCAACAGGTGGATCCCAGATCCGGACCATCGTTCTGCAGCTTCGCGGTGAGGCAGGTCCCATGCAGGCAGCGGGTGAGCCCGATATCGGCCTGGTGCACAACATCGGCGGCGTTGGACTTTACGGTAACGTTACAATCTTTGGGAGAAACTGAAAAAAGATCAGTGTAAAATTAACAATGATCAATTAGCAGTTTCCAATGAAAATATAAAAAAATTCACTTTCTCCAAGCTGTGATGAATGGAAGAAAATAAAAAGTTTCTCATTCCAGGAGAAGAAAAAATTTCCTTTTTCCATTGCTAATTGATAATTGCTAATTGCTAATTGATAATTGATAATTGATAATTGCTAACTGCTCATTTTGCATTAATTATTCTCACGGGAGGTAGGATATGGGTTTCGAGAAATTCGGAAGGAAAAGCTTTACGGCAGTGACAAAGACGGCAAAGTTTGTTGATCTTCTGGCGGAAGGAAAGGTTGAAGGGACCGTTTGTAAGGATTGCGGCACAAAGTTCTTTCCTCCAAGGGCCGACTGCGCAAATTGTTTCTCAAAGAACATGGACTGGTTCGAGATGCCCAAGAAAGGCAAACTCGAGACATTTACCACCGCCTATTATGCGCCTTTTGGCTTCGAGGGGGACCCTCCTTACACCATGGGGGTTGTGGACTTTGGTAGTGGCTTGAAGTTGTTTGCCCGGATAGCCAAGGACATAAAGCCTGAGGATGTGAAGGTGGGCATGGACGTGAACATCAGGCCTCTCAAGTATGATGATGGCCAGCTTTCCTTCGAGATTGCAAAGACCTGATCAATGGAGCCCCATGAACAAGCCCATTGCATTGCTCCAAACGTCCCTTTGGGGCGAATATCCCGCACCAGAGGGCCACTTCAGCCACGGGTGAACCCGTGGTCCTCTTGGTGCTGGGATAGAATCTGCTATGGAAAAGCCCCTGACTCTGAAGCGTCAGGGGTTTTTCTTTCTTGCGCCCGGCAGGTGGCATCCTCACGTGCCGTGCTCAGAATCTCTGAGATTCAGGTTATTTTTTCTCAGTCAGCTCAAGATAGATGACTTCAACGAGGCTCATCCAGCGCCTGCCTCCGGGCTGGTTTTCGATAATAAAGATCTTTTTGACTTGCTCGAGTGTCTTTTCTTCTTTCATCAAGGCCTGGATTCTGGTCTGCTTTTCTTCGACGCTTTGAATCAGGTTTTCAACCGTTTAAAATCTCATAATAGGTTGAATTTTCAAAAAAGCAAACTTTGATCTTTCCCTCTTCGATCAGGGCTGCAACATATTCTTCTATTTCTTTCTGGGGGATTCCCATCCCTCTGGAAAGATCCTTTAGGGAAAGGGGCCTTCGTCTCAGTATCTTCAAAATCCCTTCTGCCACATCACTTTCAACAACGGAGATGGGATGACGATCGAACTCAGAAATGATGGAAGCCTTCGCACCAAAAAAGACTCTGATCCCTTCTATTTCTCTTCGGCCCAAAGGGATTGCCCACGGCTCAGAAGGAGGTCGGACGACTGTGTTCAGGTGAATGCGATCAGGCTGGATTCGATCAATGGCTTTCTTCATTTTCTGAAGTTCTTCTGGCGTATCATTGACACCCTTGCAGAACAGAATCTCCAGCCATATCTGGCCTTTGTAAATCCTTCTAAACTCGACCATCCCTTCAATCACCTTTTCAACCGAAATGCTCCGGTGAGGCCGGTTAATCCTTTCAAAGACTCTTGATGATACGGCATCCAAGGAAGGAAGGACGACGTCGGCTGGAAGCAAATCCTTCCTTACTTTTTCTTTGTAGAGTAAAGAGCCGTTGGTAATGACAGCAACCGGTTTGGGGGATATCTCTTTAATTCCTTCGATGATCGACCGGATTTGAGAATGAAGGGTCGGTTCTCCTGAACCAGAGAGGGAAAAATGATCGATGGGTGCATCTCCCTTCGAAAGAAAAGCCTTTACTTCTTTCAACACTTCTTCTTTGGGAATATATTCCTTTCTTAAGAAGGTCTTCCTCGTTGTCTTCCCGATCTGGCAATAAATACAATCGTAAGTGCAGATCTTGTGAGGGACAAGATCGATCCCGAGCGATCTTCCCAACCTTCTCGAAGGAACTGGACCATAAAGATGCTGGTACCTTTCCATCAGATATCCATCCCTGCAGTCTTTGTCTTGTTTGGGATGCGCTGAATGAATTAAACCCCAATTACCAAATCCCAAGCTCCAAATAAATTCCAATAACCAAATTCTAACCAGAAATATTTAAAATTTCCCCTCACCCTTCCCCTCTCCCCGTCAGGGAGAGGGAGGGGGTGAGGGGTTTGCTGGGGTAAATTGAAGTTTTGGTGATTCGGTATTGGTGCTTATTTGATTATTGGAATTTGGAATTTGGTTATTGCCGCATCTACGATGAGGCTTTATGCTCCAAATTTCTTTAATTTGAGTCCGTTGGCCAGCATCAATGGGATGACATCCATCGCTGGAAACCTACCCAATTCTCCTCTTTGACAGTGCCTCTCCGTGAATCTTCGGGTGCCATCCGGCCGGATATATCTCGAATGAAGAAGAATGGGGTTGGGATGCCAGCTGTGAGATTTTAAGAGGGAGGGAGTGGAATGGTCTCCGGTGATCACCAGTACATCGGGTTTCAACTTGAGGATGGAAGGAAGGCTCCTGTCAATCTCTTCAAAGGCCTTTACCTTCGTCTTGAAACTTCCATCTTCTCCGGCCATATCAGGTCTTTTGAAATGAAGATAAAAGAAGTCATAGCGGTCAAAATATTTTTTAAGGGTCTCCACCTCATCTTTGATGTTCTCCCCCGTCTCCAAAATCTCCATTCCCACCAGCATCGCCAGTCCCCGGTACATCGGGTAAGTCGCAATGGCAGCCGGTCGGAGCTTAAATCGTTCGGACATCGTTGGAAGGTCCGGAACCTTCGAAAATCCTCTGAGTAGGATGGTATTGGCAGGATGGAATGATTTAAGGACCTCCGTGGCCCTCTTTAAGTAATTGTTCACGATGGCAGCGGTCCTTTGAGCCTCTGGACCAAGGCCTTCTGTTCCTTTTGCCTTTTTTCCATCTTTCTGGGGGTCTGCATCGGTGAGGTCGTCCCTCAATTCCGTCCCTTGAAATACGACGACGAATCGATGTTCTCTCCCAGGATAAATAGAAATGCGAACCCCATCCACCTCTTTGATCTCTTTCTGGAGGAACTGACAAATCTCCTGGTTCTTTTCAGTCGGAATCCTACCGGCTCTTCGATCGACAATGATCTGATTTTCATCCATCGTTGCAAAATTGCCTCTCGCTGTCAGGTCATCCCTTGTCAGTTTTAAACCGATCCCCAATGCCTCCATGACTCCTCTTCCAATCTCATACCGAAATGGATCATATCCAAAGAGGGCTAAATGGGAAGGACCACTTCCGGGGGTGATGCCACTGGAGAGGGGATCAATTAAACCACAGATGGATTTCGATGCCAACCGGTCAAGGTTTGGAATCTTTGCTGCCTCCAATTCTGTCTTCCCACGGACTGGCAATCCACCGATTCCGTCGATGACGACCATCAAGAGTTTTGACTCCGTCTGGATCACGAGCGATTGAAGAATCTCTTCCGGGATCATCCTCTGCTATCCACCTCCCCTTTGGACTCTGGATTTGATTTGAACTTTGAACTTTGTCATTTGGTATTTAAACCGCTAAAGCAAGTCTGAGAAGTATATCTCACTCTTTCTGACCATATCTTTCATGGAAAATGAACTCCGAAAATTCCTTCCTCCTTGGGACGCTTCCCTCCGTAGCAGGATATCCGAGGGGAGTCATCGCCACTACTTCGACATCCTGAGGAACGCCTAAAATCTCTTCTGCCCTTTTATGATTGAACAATCCGACAATCACTGTACCCAACCCATGGCCATAGGCAGCCAAGCAGAGGCTCTGCATGGCAATGCCGGTATCAAACATTAACCAATCCCCTTTCGCTGTCGCTACCTCGCCTTTTTTAAAACCAGACACTCCTTTCTTTCCACAAAGAACGATGACGAGGGGGGCATCTATCATCGCGGAACGGGCCGGATTTGCCGGAGTAAGCGTATTGGCCAATTCGGATTTCATATTCGGGTCTCTAACAACGATCACTTCCCAGCATTGGGTATTGGCCCAAGAAGGAGCCCATCTCACTGCCTCCATCAAAGTGTGGAGTGACTCTTCAGAAACAGGATCAGATTTGTATTTTCGAATACTTCGTCTCCCTTTGATCGCATCCATCAGATCCATTTCCAATTCCTCCTTTTTTCTAATGATTATCCCATTATCAGACCTTTGTAAAGAAGAAGTTTATTCTAAAATAAGGATGCTTGAATCACTCTTGTCCAAAATAGACATTGGGTCTCCCTTCTTTGTCACCCTGAACTTGTTTCAGGGTCTCAAAATACAATTTTAGAGAGATGCTGAACCAAGCATGACATGAGGTAAGGAACGTGGTTCTGAAAAAGGAAATACTTGTTAAAAACTCTGATAAGATCGATGTGACTTTTAAGGATGTCAATCCCATTTGGGCGGCGTTGTGGTTCAGTATAAATGAGGGTTCAAAACCGTTCGGTCTTTAAAGAGGGTTAAGGCTAAAACATCTATGAAGGGGAGCCTAAATCATTGCAGATTATAAATTTGAAATTTGCCTGCTGCAGGCGGGGATTTCAATTTAGAGACACCATGGTCCTTACTGCGCGTCTACTCTTTGCTGTAGGAGTGGTGTATCCCGTGCTCTCCTTCGGTATCCATGGCACGGGCCATTTCTTCAGTCAACATTGCGCCGTGCCGGTACTGGAACGGCCACATGCTCTTAGGGTCAAAAAGTCCCACACGGTCACCGTCACGCAAGATGTGCCCTAAGTCGGGCTGGAGGCCGGGCATCGCGCTCAATTGACCATTGATGAACGTGATCCCTCTTTCTTCGCTTCGCATCCCAAGGCGCGCCAGCAGATGTGCCATCGTACTCCCTTCAGGAAGCTTTATCTGTAAATTGGCAAAGCTCGCCTGCCCTGCCTCGCCTCCGTAGCAAGCCAGAGTGCCGTATAGCCACACGTCCACAGAAATGTGAAGCTCTCCGCCCACAGGGGCGGGGCTTCCCGGCAAGGTATTATCATCCATATTGTGCCCCTTGACCCCGCCTATCCCGCTTTGGCGGGACGGGGTGCCTTCCGGCCAGTCACTTTATCCTCCTGCGACCAGAGGGAAAATACCTACATCGTCACTAGGCTCCAGAGACCAATCCAGAGATCGGGAGCGACCGTTGACAAAAAACACCTTCACTTCTTCACGAGGCAATTTCAGAAGATTCACCAAATCAGCCACGGTGGCGCCTTCGGATACCTCCATTTCAAAAGGAATTCCTGGTGCTACATCGCTGAAATAGCGACATAAGGTAGCAAAAAGTTTTACTCGGACTTGCATCATCGCCTCACGGACAATGCATCGGGCAAGATCAGGCAGCCCTTTTCGTCGGTTTTCACCTTGGGCATGTTTCAACACAAAAAAGCGGGCAGGGCGATCTCTGTCCTGCCCGCCTGAAGCGCACTCTACAATTCTTTATAGACAGAATCAAGCGCAACCTCGGGCACGTCCCAAACCTGGTTGTGCGGTGGGAGTGGCTCGTAGTGCATAAATTCGGGAACCCTGTCATCCGCCTTGGTCAGGCCAGCCGCCTCATTGAAGGCCCGCTCTTTTCGCAGAATCTCCCCACCGATCTTGACCACGTCCTCTGACTTCCAGCCGGTACCCAGGACGCCATTGCACTCTTCCACCATTCCTTCAAAGCCGCTCGGGATGTCTAAAATCGCAAAGGCGATGAACAGGCAGTGGCCGCACGAGTCAATGAAGGCTGTCGTTGCCTGAAAAGCGCGGCTGAGCGCAGCCTTGCCTTCAGGACTGAGGGGGTCTGCTTTGCCGCCAACGCTCAGGATTTCAGGACAAATCGTGTAACCGGCGGTGTGGTCAGCACCCATCGTGCTGGTGGCGTAGGTGATGCCAATCCCTTTGACAGCGCGTGGTTCATAAGCGGGCATGCCTTGGCCCTTCACCGCGGGCACGCGAACCAGGCCAAAGGCTTTACCCGCGAAC
>Ga0163209_1000309_pt1 | contig 20843 bp, 14 predicted proteins | sample Kivu_160m_FD_113538 | JGI IMG/M metagenome (GOLD analysis project Ga0163209, IMG submission 113538) | Freshwater microbial communities from Lake Kivu, Western Province, Rwanda to study Microbial Dark Matter (Phase II) - Kivu_160m | ecosystem: Environmental > Aquatic > Freshwater > Lake ...
ACCAGGAGCCGCTTCCCGGCACTTTCACGCGGAGGCTTCAAAAACAGGGCAACCCCTGCCGCGAGGCAGAAAACCACCGACACGTACCGCAGGTAGATACGTGCCATGCCTCGCCGGAATCTGTCGCTAAACTTCATTTTTTTACGTTCCTTTGCGTCTTTGCTCTCTCCCTGAACCTGATCATCCAACGCATAACATCTTCCGGAAGCAGTTTATAGCCCGCCATGGTGACCAGCAACAGGATGAGCAACCCGGTGTAAAACAGCCTCATTTTGAACGAATCACCGCCATACCGTTTGCTGATGCGGTACCGTTCCCTCCACGACCGGATGTAGCTTCGGTTTGAGATCCCCCGGACATCGAAGCGGCAGATCGCCAGTGACAGATAGACGAAAGACCTTTTTTCGGCATGCAGCCGGTAAACCAGTTCAAAATCGGCAGCGAGGGCATAAGCAGGAGAGTACCCCTCCGGCCTGAGCAACGCCGTGCGGAAAAGCATCGCCTGGTGGCAGAACGGCATGCCCTTCCAGAGATCACGGGTGTTCCCGGCTTTGCGCATCACCCTGAAGTTTCCGTAATCTGCGATGCTGTCGCCCACGATGATGTCGGCGATGGAACGGTCATCCGTGAATATCTGTGAAATCGCCATGGGATCAGCGAACACATCCCCGGCATTGAGGAACAGGATCCACTCCCCGGTGGCGTAATCAATGCCTTTGTTCATGGCGTCGTAAATCCCGTGGTCGGATTCGGAAAGGCTGAAAGCGATCCGATCCCCGGCCAGCCTGATCGCTTCGAGGGTGCCATCGGTCGATCCCCCGTCGATCACGATGAACTCGAGGGCGGGATATTGCTGTCCGGTCACACTCCGGGCAGTCCTGCGGAACCCTTCCACGTCGTTGAGCACGACTGTCACCACGGAAACGACCGGCAAGGAGGCACCTGTACCGTTCATATCACAGGACTTTTGTGCGGAAATACGCTGTCCAGCACTTTTCTCACCGCCTTAGTTTCGAAATAAGCATCAAAGGTCTGCCCGGCCGTTCTTCTTTGCTGCTCGTACCAGCCGGGATCCGACAGGAGCCTGACGATCTCGGTGGCAAATCCGGAGGGCTCGCCGGCAATGATGAAACTGCCGAGGATCTGCGGTGGCATGCCGACCAGACCTTTCGGGGTGCTGACCACCGGGATGCCGTGCGCCAGCGACTCCACCACCTTGACCTTCATGCCGGTTCCCTTTTGCAGCGGATTGATCGAGATCCTGCTCCCGGCATAAACATCGCCTGTATCTTCCACATACCGGACCTTTGTTACGCCGGGCAGGTCGGGCGCATGGTCGGCGCACTGCCCAACGATAACGAACCTGAGTCCCACCGGAAGCAACGGGTAAACTTTGCCGAAGAACCATTCCAGCCCTTCAATGTTGTCGGGATTGTCGTAGCCGATAAAGAGGATGTCGTACTCCTTTTGGCGTTCGTGGACATCCGGTTTAGCCATAAAGACCGGCACGTAGTAATAGTCCGGGTGGATGGCGTTGGCGGAGAAGTAGGTCAGCTCTTCGTGCGACAGGCAGATCACCTTGTCAAACAGGTTCACCCTGGCGATCTCCTCCCGGAGCAGTTCGTCCATTTCAACCGCTTCCGTGGCGCTTTCGAAAATTTTCTGGGAGATCATGTCCTCAATCGTCAGCACCTTCGTCACGGTGCCGGGCAAGGGTTCGCGGAGGATGTTCGCCCAGTAAACATACCCGTTGATGATGTAATCGTACCGGTTCTCCCGGGTGATCTTTCTGAAGAGGGATACCATCCCCGGGAAAGCGTAATCCGGAAGGGGACTCTCCTGTGATCCTCCCTTCCCCCGGGAATCCATCAGACGGCGGAAAAATGTCCGGATCCGCTGCCGCTGGTAACCGATCCTGAAATTGTACAGGTAGAGTCGGTCTATCAGCCCTCCCGCGTTCTGCCGTTTAAAATCTGTCCAGTCGCTGCCGAAGTTCTTCAGCCCGAGGAGGTCGATGGAGAAACCACGTTCTTTCAGGTAAGCGACGAATTCAAAGTACCGCCTGTTCACGCCGCTCGACCGCTGAAAAAAATTATGCGGGAAAACGATCAGTATTTTTTCCGGGGAGATCATTCTGTGCGTTCTGTTTCATTCAAAACCTGCCGGATCATGTCCAGGTTCCCCCGGCCCCATTGCAGGTCCGGCTCCAGGTAGTTCCCTTCGGCCCATTCGTTCCAGGATTTGATGATCAGCAGGTTATGGGAACGTCTGTTATCCAGCACGAACCGGATTGCCTTTCGCAGGTGGCGCCCGAATAAGTCCGGTGTTGATTGGTGGAAGACCAGTCCGCGCCTCCCGGAACGCGGGGTATTGTCCCAGTTCGGGAGGATGCAGGGTATGAAATCCCTGTTTCGGAAGCGGTCGAACCGGTAAGTGCTGATGATGTCCCGATATTTTATTACCATGGGAAACGGCTTGATTAGGTGTCGCTTGAAGGAATTTTTCAGCGACCGGTAAAGATTTTCCTGGTAAGTGTCAACATAATGTCCGGGCATGTAAACGGTCATTTCGTCAAACCCGTCCTGGCGGTAGTCCCATGCCAGGTGGTTGACCCCGATGAAGTACATGCCCGGGAAGCCGTTCTTGACGGCCAGTCCGTTCCACAGATCGGTGAAGGCCCTGAGTTCCGGGAAGGTGGCCGGCTCATAGATGAAAAACACCGGCTTTCCGTTCAGTTTGATGTATCTCGGATCGGCAAATGCCGGAAGCAGGGCATTGAAATGGGAGACATGATCTTCCCTGCCCGGATAGGTTTGTTCGATCAGTGTCTTGTTCTTCAACCCGTGCCAGATGCCGGTCCACGACTGGTTGGCCCAGGCCAGGCAGAAAGGGAAATCGGGCTTCCCGCCGGCGAGCACTTCATTGAACGGCCGCTCCAGCAACTGCTTCCCGTTGCCGAACCAGTAATGCCAGTAGATGAATCCCCCGATGCCCGATTCCCTGGCCAGGGCGGCCTGGGCCTCCCTGACTTCCGGCAGCCGGAGGTCATAAAAACCGAGGTCGGCGGGCAGGTTTGGCTGATGATGCCCCGGGAAAAGGGGACTTCCTCTTGCCGTATTAGTCCATTCGGTGAATCCTTTCCCCCACCAGGCATTGTTCTCCGGGATCGGGTGGAACTGGGGAAGATAAAAAGCGAGGATGGTCACCATGTCATCGGGCAGAACAGGCAAATATAGTTGAATTTCGTGACGGCAGAAAGGGATTTTCCAGGATGGTGAAGGTCATCTGCAGGTAATTGGTCATCATTTATTTCTTTCACCGCAAAGTGCCTCACCTATTAGGAATAAGGTCTTTGTGTCTTCGCGGTGAAAAAAAATTGTCATCACCGTAGAATCATTACTTTTATCCCGTATAAAAATCATTGATGAAAAGCTGGTTGACTTCAAACGGGTGTACTGTCACCCGTCTCCTTTTCGGCAGGTGCAACGTCTACCTGGTCAGCAGAAGCGGGCGGTCTGTGCTGGTCGATACCGGCTGGGCGGGCGACGGGAAACGGCTGCTCAGGCAGCTCGGGTCGTTCGGCCCTCCCGCAGCGGTGATCATGACCCACACCCATTTCGACCATGCCGGCAATGCCCGGATGATCAGGGAAGCGTTCAATCCCATTTTTGTCGTTCACGAAAGGGAAAAGAAATATCTCGAAACAGGCGACAGCCCATTGCCCGGCGGCACCCGGCGATGGTCTCAATACCTCTCCCGGCTGGGGACTGAACGAGCGGCACACTGGTTCCATGTCCCGGGCGTTGAGGCGGATATTTCTGTAACAGACAAGCTCGACCTTAAATGCTTCGGTTTGCCGGGTTTCGTGCTGCATACGCCGGGACACTCCCCCGGATCTTCCTCTGTCGTCGTGGACAACGAGATCGCCCTTGTCGGCGATACCATGATCGGCTATCCCTGGTCCGTTTATCCCGCCTGGGGCGATGACGCGGCGGCCATCCTGGAAAGCTGGAAGAAATTACTTGAAACCGGTTCCCGCATTTTTCTGCCCGGGCATGGGAGGGCCATCGGCAGGAAAAAGCTGGGACTGAAATTTAGAACAAAAAGCTCCTGGAAATAGGTGGTTATTTTAAAAGTCTTTTGGGGCGGAATTACAAATTCCGCCCAGCATACGATTGTAAAAAAAGTCACGTGTCACCCGTCATGCGTCACGCGTCACGCGTCACCTGTAACGATCCAAGATCAATGGTCTCCTTCACCCTGACTCCTTTTTCAACGGCCTCCACGGTACAGCATTCATGCCGGATATCGTGCTCGAGGAAAAGGACGTACCCGTTTTGTGCCGCCTCGGCCATAAAGGCCTCCTTTTCTTTCAGGGTCTCCAGGGGGCGCGTGTCGTAGCTCATGACCCACGGCAGGGGAATGTGTGCCGAAGAGGGAAGCAGGTCGGCCATGAACACGACCGTCCTGCCGTTGTACCGAATGAAGGGGATCACCTGTCCGTCGGTATGGCCGTTGAAAAGGCGGAGGGTGACGCCCGGGAAAAGTTCGGTATCCTCTTCAATCAGGTTAAGCTTCCCCGACTCGCCAATAGGGAGAATATTCTCTTTCAGGAATGATGCCTTTTCGCGGTTGTTCGGGTTGACAGCCCACTCCCATTGCCGACGGCTGGTATGGAAAACAGCATTCCTGAAGGTCATTTCGTAGCCGGTCCTGTCGGTATTCCACCGGACCGCACCGCCGGCATGATCGAAATGAAGGTGCGTCAGGATCAGGTCGGTGATGTCGTCGGGGGTATATCCTGCAGTTGCCAGTGATTTCTCCAGGGTATCTTCCCCGTTGAGGTGGTAATTGGAAAAAAACCGTTCCGACTGCTTGTCGCCGATGCCGCAGTCGATCAGGATCCGGCGTCCGCCGTCCACGATGAGCAGGCAGCGCATCGACCAGTTGCAGAGGTTGTTCTCGTCGCAGGGATAAGCTTTCCCCCAGAGCGCTTTGGGAACGACGCCGAACATGGCGCCGCCGTCCAACATCAGGTTTCCGGTATTTACAGGATATAGTTTCATGGGCAATTAACCAAAAAGTCAAAATGCAAAGTGCAAATACCAAAATTCAAATTGTATACACCCGGGTCAGATACCAGATTTGCATTTTGCTTTTTGCTTTTTGCTTTTTGAACTGTTTTCAAATATACTCCTGCACCTGCATCTCCCCTTTCAGCACCCGCAGTGCATTTCCCGCCATGGCCTGGAGTTCATTGTCGCCCGGGTAGAGGAAGATGGGTGCAAATTTCTCCACGTGCCCGATGACGTGATTTACCACGAACTGGCTGTGGGCCACATCGCCCGTGATCAGGATGGCGTCGGCCTGACCCTTGAGCACGGCGAACATTTCACCGATGCTCTTCGACACCTGGTAAGCCATCGCCTCCATGATGAGCCGGGCTTGCTCATCTCCGTTGTTGATGCGGTTCTCGATCTCGTCAATGTCGAGGGTGCCGAGATAGGCGTTCACGCCGGCGCAGTGGGTGAGCATGCACAGCATCTCATCCAGGGTCTTGGTGCCGCTGAAGCACATCCTCACGATATCCCCCGTGGGCAGTGAACCGCTGCGGACCATGGAGAAGGGGCCGTCGCCCTCGAATCCCTGGTTCACGTCAATCACGCGGCCTTTGCAGTGCGCCCCTACGGTCGTACCGTTCCCGATGTGGGCCACGATCAGGTTGATCTCTTCATACTTTTGCTTGTGGGTCTCAGCGTGCATCTTGGCAACCGCCTTCTGATTGAGCGCATGAAAGATCGATTTCCGCCTGATCTCAGGCGCTCCGGTGATCCTGGCCAGCTCCTGGAACTCATCCACGACAGTGGGATCGGCGATCAGCGCCACGGATCCCGGCGCCTCCGCGGCGATGGCATCGGCCAGCAAGCCGGCAATATTGATGATATCATCCCCCACAGGGCTGTGAAGCAGGTCTTTCTTCAGGGCATCGTTCACCCTGAAAACCCCCGAATTCACCGGCTTGATCAGTCCTCCGCGCGAAATGACCAGTTTCAGCTCATCCGTGCGGAAATCATTGTTCCTGAGCTCCCTGAGCACACTGTCTCTGCGGAATGGCACCTGATCGCATAGGGTTCGGTAAGGCGCCAGCTCTTCAGCCGAATGTTTCCGGCTGATCATGTACAGCAGCTTGTGGTTCTGGTAAACGGCAACCTGGGTAAGGGAGTCTTTCGGGTTGACCACCAAAATATTGAACATCATATGCTAAATTTTTAATTGTATTTTTTATCACGCGTCACGCGTCACCCGTTACGCTACATGTTTCTCCGGTACTGCCCTCCTACTTCGAAAAGTGTATCTGTGAGCTGTCCGATGGAACAATACTTGGTTGCCTCCATCAGGCTCTCAAAGATATTATTATTTTGCATGGCGGCATTCCTGAGGTTACTGAGCATTTGCTCCGACAAAGCCGAATGCGTTCGGTGGAGGTTTTCCAGCATGCTGATCTGGTGCCGTTTTTCTTCTTCCGTCGCACGGATGACTTCCCCGGGCAGAACGGTGGGCGAACCTTTGCTGGACAGGAAAGTATTCACCCCGATGATCGGAATTTTTCCTGCATGCTTGAGTGTTTCATAGTACAGGCTCTCCTCCTGGATTTTGCTGCGCTGGTACATGGTCTCCATCGCGCCAAGTACGCCGCCACGTTCAGAGATCCGTTCGAATTCCAGCATGACGGCTTCTTCCACAAGGTCGGTCAGCTCTTCGATGATGAAGGCGCCCTGAAGCGGATTCTGATTCTTTGCCAGTCCCAGCTCGTTGTTGATGATCAACTGGATGGCCATGGCTCTTCGCACCGACTCCTCGGTCGGAGTGGTGATGGCCTCGTCGTAGGCATTGGTATGCAAGGAGTTGCAGTTGTCGTATATCGCGTAAAGCGCCTGCAGGGTGGTCCGGATGTCGTTGAAGTCGATCTCCTGGGCATGGAGCGATCTGCCCGAGGTCTGGATGTGGTACTTGAGCATCTGCGAGCGGGCGTCGGCCTTGTACCGATATTTCATCGCCTTTGCCCAGATGAGCCTTGCCACCCGCCCGATCACCGAATATTCGGGATCCGTACCGTTGGAAAAAAAGAAGGACAGGTTCGGCGCAAATTTGCTGATATCCATTCCGCGCGAAGCGTAATACTCGACATAGGTGAATCCGTTGGCAAGCGTGAAGGCAAGCTGGGAGATGGGGTTGGCGCCCGCTTCGGCGATATGGTAGCCGGAAATGGAGACGGAGTAGAAGTTCCGGATGTCGTTATCGATGAAATACTGCTGGATGTCGCCCATCATTTTGAGGGCGAAATCGGTGGAGAAGATGCAGGTGTTCTGCGCCTGGTCCTCCTTGAGGATGTCGGCCTGCACCGTCCCGCGGACCTGATTGAGCGTCTCCCGCTTGATCTTCTGATAGACCTCGTGCGGCAGCACCTGGTCGCCGGTAACGCCCAGCAGCAGCAGGCCCAGCCCGTTGTTTCCCTGTGGCAGGTCGCCCTGGTACCGTGGCCTGATCGTACCCGCCTTTTTATAGATGGATGCGATCTTTTTTTCGACCTCTTCTTCCACTCCCAGTTCCCGGATGTACTTCTCGCATTGCTGGTCGATGGCCGCGTTCATGAAATATCCGACCATGGCGGGCGCGGGGCCGTTGATGGTCATGGATACCGAGGTTTTCGTGTCGGCGAGTTCGAAGCCGGAATAGAGTTTCTTCGCATCGTCGAGGCATGCGACGGATACGCCCGAATTTCCTATTTTTCCGTATATATCGGGCCTGGTGCCGGGGTCAAACCCGTAAAGCGTCACCGAATCATAGGCCGTGGAGAGCCTGGCGAAGGGCATCCCGGCCGAGAGGTAGTGAAAACGCTTGTTGGTCCTTTCAGGTCCCCCTTCGCCGGCAAACATCCGGGTAGGATCCTCCTGTTCGCGCTTGAAGGGGAACACCCCGGCCGCATAGGGGAACTCACCCGGGACATTTTCGCGCAGGTTCCATTTCAGGATGTCGCCCCAGGCTTCGTATCTCGGGAGGGATATCTTCGGGATCCTGAGTTTCGACAGCGACTCCGTGTGGGTTTCCACGCTGATCTCCCGGTCTCTGACCTTATAGCGATATATCTCTTCGCGATAAGATTTCACCTTTTCTTCCCATTTCTTCAGGATCTCATGATTCGCGGGGTCGAGTTTCTTCAGCGTCTGATCGTAAAGCAGATCGAGTTCAAGCAGCATGCCGGTTTTGTTGCACACCCTTTCGACCCTGTCAGGGTCGATGACCCTGACGGGGTCGGACACCCTGACGGGGTCGGTATTCCTGAGCGTTTCTATCGTCTGTGCGATGCCGTAAAGCTGCTGTGCCACGCCGGCCTGTTCGACGGTCCAACGGTTGTATCCCCGCACGCTCTCGGCGATCTCTGCAAGATACCGCGTCCGCGAAGGAGGGATGATGTATATTTTATCCGCTGGTCCGGCGCCTGCTTCGAACCTGCCAGGCAGGGTCACGCCGGTCTTCTCCGCTACGGTACGGATCAGCGCCCGGTAGAGCTCATTGATGCCGGGATCGCCGAATTGCGACGCGACGGTCCCGTAAACCGGCATCTCCTCCGCCGGTCTGTCGAAGAATTTATGGTTTCGCTGGTACTGCTTTTTCACATCCCGCAGGGCATCGGGGGCTCCCCGTTTGTCGAACTTGTTGATGGCCACCAGGTCGGCGAAATCGAGCATGTCGATCTTCTCGAGCTGGCTGGCAGCGCCGTATTCCGGAGTCATCACATACACCGTCACATCACTGTGGTCAACGATCTCAGTGTCGGACTGACCGATGCCTGAGGTCTCCACGATCACCATGTCGTACCCTGCGACCTTGACGATGTTGATCGCGTCGCGGATGTACTTCGACAGGGCAAGGTTCGACTGCCGGGTGGCCAGCGAACGCATATAGATACGCGGATTGAAGATGGCGTTCATCCGGATACGGTCGCCCAGCAAAGCCCCGCCCGTCTTGCGTTTGGTGGGGTCGATCGAGATGATGGCCAGCGTCTTGTCGGTAAGGTCTGCGAGGAACCTGCGTACGATTTCGTCAACGAGCGACGATTTTCCCGCGCCACCGGTACCTGTGATCCCGATCACCGGCGTGTTGATCTTTCCGGCTTCATTGGCGATTTTTTCCAGGAGTTTTGAATTTTTTTCGGGGTAGTTCTCCGCTGCCGAGATCAGTCCGGCGATCTCCCGAATATCTTTCTGATGGATTTGAGCCGGGTCATATTCCTTCTGGTCCCCGGCCGGAAAATCGCACTTTTCCAGCAGGTCGTTGATCATCCCCTGCAATGACATCTCCCGGCCGTTGTCGGGGGAATAGATCCGCGTGATCCCGTAATCATGGAGCTCCCGGATTTCCTGGGGAAGTATAACGCCTCCACCCCCTCCGAAGATGCGGATATGGTCGCTTCCTCTTTCATGGAGCAAATCGTGCATGTAGCGAAAATACTCCAGGTGGCCGCCCTGGTAGGAGGTGAGAGCGATGGCCTGCACATCTTCCTGGATTGCGCAATCGACCACCTCCTGCACCGAGCGGTTGTGGCCGAGGTGGATCACCTCCGCCCCACTGGCCTGAAGGATCCGGCGCATGATGTTGATCGCCGCGTCGTGCCCGTCGAACAGGGAGGCAGCGGTGACGATCCGGATGTGGTTTTTCGGTTTATATGGTTCGGGGGGGGTCATCTTGTTATTCACTGGCGATCGCCCGCGAGATGATCATCAACTGGATTTCGCTGGTACCCTCATAGATCTGCGTCAGCTTGGCCTCCCGCATCAGGCGCTCCACATGATACTCCTTTACATAGCCGTACCCGCCAAGGATCTGGACCGCCTCGGTGGTCACGTACATGGCGGTTTCGGCGGCCCAGTATTTTGCTATGGCACTGGCTGTGCCGTAAGGCTTACCCTGGTCTTTCAGCCATGCCGCCTTCAGGCAGAAATGACGGGCCGCTTCGATGCGGATGTGCATCTCGGCCAGTTTAAAAGCGATGGCCTGATGGTTGATGATCTCCGTGCCGAAAGCCTTACGCTCCTTTGCGTATTTCAAGGCCCGCTCATAGGCGCCCTGCGCGATCCCCAGTGCCTGTGCGGCAATGCCGATGCGTCCGCCCTCCAGGGTCTTCATGGCGAATTTGAAGCCGAAACCGTCTTCTCCGATCCTGTTCTCTTTCGGTACCACCACGTCGGTGAACATCACCGAGTGGGTGTCACTGCTGCGCATCCCCATTTTGTCTTCATGAGGTCCCAGGGTTATGCCTGGCGAGTGGCGATCGATCAGGAAGGCGTTGATCCCCTTGTGCCCCTTTTCGGGATGGGTCTGGGCGATCAGGATGTAGGTGGAAGCCGAATTGCCGTTGGTGATCCAGTTCTTCACACCATTCACCAGGTAATGGTCTCCCTTGTCAATGGCGAGTGTGCGCTGAGAGGTGGCATCCGAACCGGCTTCGGGTTCCGAAAGGAGAAAGGCGCCGATCTGCCCGCCCCGGGCCAGCGGCCGAAGCCATTTCTCCTTCTGGGCCTCGCTGCAGAATGCTTCGATACCGTAACAGACCAGCGAGTTGTTCACCGACATGATCACCGATACGGAGCTGTCGATCTTGGAAATCTCCTCCATCGCCAATACATATGAGACGGTGTCCATGCCCCCTCCGTCGTATTTCACATCCACCAGCATGCTCAGGAACCCGAGCTCTGCCAGCGCCTTTACATGATGGGCCGGGTATTCCGATTTGGCGTCCCGTTCCAGGACGTCCTTGATCAGTTCGCGCTGGGCATAATCCCTGGCCGACTGCCGTATCATGACCTGCTCTTCGGTAAATTCGAAATTCATGGCTTGTACTTTTCAGGTGAAAAATAGATTGGTCGTCTGTTTCAGATCACGAAAGTACAAATTTAACCGAATAAAATAAACCCGCCGTTAAGCGGGTTATCCTTTTCCAGGGTTCAATGACCCCTCCCCTGAGCCCTCTCCTTACCGGGGAGGAGCGGGAGAGGTCATTAGTTAATGGTAATTCCCTGCTTGGTATATGCCGATTCGATCACAAAATAGAACTTCCTGCTGTTAAAATCTTCCGACTTATAATTCCAGGGGCACACCTGGATCATCCCCTGCCCGGCAGTGAAGCCTGAGAGCTCCGATGCGCCTATCACGCATTCGGCAGCGTTGCCGCCAAGCCGCTTGATAAGCTGGTGGCTGTCATAGTCGGTCACGACCACATAAATGGAATCGGCACCGGAGATTGCGCTTCCCAGTGAAATGGTCAGCCCGGCCGAACGGGTGACCGTGGAAGGCAGCGAACTGTAACCCGAATAGCCGGGGATCTGCTTATCGTCGGTGTAGCTGATGGCCGGAACCGATGAAGAACCGGTCACGTTCCAGGAAATCGAGCCGAAAGACAGCGGATCGGTCAGATTTTGATAGGCGTATGCATTGTTCGACGATTTGGTCAGCGCCTTGGAATTGATCGTAACCGTGCCGCCGTCCACGAAGGAGTTCGACCCCAAAGCGTTTGAAAACCCGGCAACGGCCGTATTCACCTCCAGGGGGATCGTGATGCCGGCAACCGTGGTCTCGGAGACCGAGCGAACGGCAGCAAGAACGCCATATCCATCACCCATCGTGATGGAAGGAGCTGAAGGTGTATTGGTATCCGGCGTATTGTCATCAACCACTTCTTTGGCCTTGTCGCACCCCGAAATGACCAGAGAGGTAAAAGCGCTTGCAAAAATTATAGTTCTGAATTTATTTTTCATGACACAGTTGATTTTATGTTTAGCCGGCAAAATTAAAAATTAATTTAGACTAATTCCAAAAACATTGAAAAAATTGTGATGTTTTATGGTTGCCGGGGTATCAGGAGAACGCAGCGAAGTTTGCTTCGTCGCTCCGCTCCTCGCAAAGACACGGGGGGGGGCAGTGGAAACATGGCGACACGTCGAAAAATGGTTGCTTCGTCGCTCCGCTCCTCGCAAAGACACGGGGGGGGCAGTGGAAACATGTTGATCGCTTCGGGGCGCCAAGGCGCCCCTCGCGATTACGTTTAATCCGTCCCCTGCGTGTCATTGCGAATCCCGCGCAGCGGGGCGAAGCAACTCCCTTCAGTACCCCACATCCGGCATCAGATCACACCACTCTTTATTCCGCCTTACAATCAGATCAATTTTCTTTTTCCTTGATCCCGCCTTGATCTGCTTCTCACGGGCTATCGCATCAAGAACATACGGGAAGGTCTCATAGTAGACAAGCTTAAAAACATTGTATTTCGACGCGAATTTGCTGCCCGTCCTGCTTCTGTGTTCAGCAACCCGTCTCACTAAATTGTTCGTCACCCCTGTGTACAAAACAGTATTGTATTTGTTCGTCAGGATGTACACATAAAATGTTTTTACCATAATAAATTTGCCGAATTGTAACTGACCAACCGTCATTGCGAGGGGCGCTTCAGTGCCCCGAATCAATCTCTAACGTTTCATACTCCCAAGTGTGTCTTTGCGAGGCACGCCATGGCGTGCCGAAGCAACCACGTCATTTTGAGTCCCACTTCAGCGTGCCGAAGCAACCGCTGCCGTAAAAATTTCCCGTCATGGAAGATTTTTCTCTTAATCGGCCTTAAAGGGAAAAGGTAATACGCTTTTAGAACTTTTTTTCAGAAGTTCAAACCTTTCGCTATTTGGAAGGTCCTTGGATAATAACTAAAACGCAAAACAGCGCTGATCTGCGTCATGAGTGCGCAGCATCCATTGCGAGGGGCGCTTCAGCGCCCCGAAGCAATCTCTAACGTTTCATACTCCCAAGTGTGTCTTTGCGAGGCACGCCGTGGCGTGCCGAAGCAATCCCTACAACCCCTTCACCACATCCACCGTCGAATCCTTGTCATTCACGATCACTTCGAATCCCCTTTTCCTGAATACGGCGATCATCCGTTCGTTGTCGGTGGTGGTCTGGGCGACGATCTTCCTGAGCTTCCAGTTTTTCGCCACCTCGAGGCAAAAATCGGTGATGATGTTGCCGAGATCCTTTTGCTGCCAGGCATCCGCGATCAGGATGGCGTATTCGACCGTCTCATGGTCGGGATCGGCGATCAGGCGGCCGATGCCGATCAGTTTTTTCTCCCCGTCCTCGATGATCTCGGCGACGATGGCGATCTCCCGGTCGTAATCTATATAACAGTATCGTGTGGCCACTTCATGGCTCTCCCAGTGGAAGAAATACCGGAAACGGTTGTAGAGCGACTCTTTGGAGCAGGAGCCGAGCATGGCCAGCCACAGCGGTTCATCCTCAGGTTTGATCGGCCGTAAGAGGACGGCGCTGCCGTCCTGCAGCACGGCCTGTTTTACATAGCGTTCCGGATAGGGCCGCAGGGCGAGGTGCGCATAGGGGTCGTCGGGATTCCGGATGGCATCCGGATTGATGATGATGCGGGCGTCAAGCGCGATGACGTCGGTCGGGGTCACCAGCAGCGGGTTGATATCGAGCTCTTCGATCTCCGGATAATCGGCGGCGAGGTACGACAGCCGGATCAGCACCTGGATGAGCTTCTCAGTGTTTTGCGGCGGCGATCCGCGGTATCCCTTCAGCAGCGGCCAGATCCTGAGCGATTCGATCATGCGGCGCGCCAGCCGTACGTTCAGCGGTGGAAAACCCAGCGCCCGGTCGCCGAAGAGTTCCGCCGTGATGCCGCCCATGCCGATCATCAGCACGGTCCCAAAAACGCTGTCTTTCTTGATTCCCAGGATCAGCTCGACCGAATCTTTTTGATAGACCATTTTCTGTACGGTGACCCCTTCAATCATAGCCTCCGGGGCATAAGCCCTGGCCGATTCCATGATCCGCTCGAAGGCAGCGCGGACCAGTTTCTCCGATCCCAGGTTAAGCTGTACGCCACCGGCATCTGATTTATGAGTGATGTCGGGGGAATGGACCTTCAGCGCCACGGGATAACCGATGCTGATGGCCAGACCGATGGCTTCATCCGCACTGCCTGCCGGGAAGGGCATCGTGACCGGAATACCGTACTTTTCGAGGAAGGCCTTGGAGATATCCTCCGGCAGGATGTTGCCCTTCCCCCGGACCATCTCCGGAAAACCGGCGCGGATCTGGCCGCGGTCGAGGGTAAACTCAACCGGCACGTCCCTCGGAGTTTCATAGAGCGTCGCCAGGTTCCGGTTGTAGGCCACCATGGTCATGAAAGCCCTGATGGCCTGCTCAGGAGTCCGGTACGAGGGGATGCCGTTCTCGACGAGGATGTCGTCGGCCTTGTGCATGCTCTGTCCGCCCAGCCATGCCGCCAGAATGGGCTTGGCCGTTCCGGCCACCAGGTTGCTGATCTCCCGGGCAGTGGCTTCTGTATTGGTCATGGCCTGCGGAGTAAGGATGACGAGCACGGCATCCACGCCGTGGTCAGCCAGAACGATCTGCGTGGCTTTGGCGATCCGCTTGGCACGGGCATCGCCGAGCACATCCACCGGGTTGCTGTGCGACCAGAAGGCCGGGAGGTTCTCATTCAGTTGTGCGATGGTTTCCGTCGACAGCTCTGCCAGGATACCGTTGGCCGCTATAAGCGCGTCGGTGGCCATCACGCCGGGTCCGCCGGCATTGGTGATGATGCCCAGCCGCGGACCAAGCGGGAACTTGTTGCGGCCGATCATTTCAGCCACGCTGAAAATGTCGCCGATCTCAAAGACCCTGGCCAGCCCTGCCCGCTGAAACGCCGCATCATAAACGGCGTCCTCCGACGCCATCGCTCCCGTATGGGAAGCGGCGACCTGGGCTGATTCGGGAAACCTGCCGGCCTTGTAAACGATGATTGGCTTCTTCCGGGCAAAGGCGCGGGCTGCGGTCATGAACCTTCTCGGGTTGCCGATCGATTCAACATAGAGAATGATACACTTCGTGTTCTCATCCTCCCCGAAATAGTCTATAAGGTCGCCAAACTCCACATCAATGCTGTTGCCGATCGAAACGAACTGCGAGAATCCGATCCGGCCTTCGAGGGCCCAGTCGAGCACCGATGTGCAAAGCGCACCCGATTGAGAAATGAAGGCGATGTTGCCTGGCGCGGGCATGCCACTGGCAAAGGATGCATTCAGCTTCAGCCCCGGTACGATGATCCCGAGGCAGTTGGGGCCGATGACCCGCATGCCTTTATATTGCCTGATCATGGCGCCGATCTGCTCTTCGAGCCTCTTTCCCTCCTCTCCGGCCTCCCTGAATCCCGCCGACATGATGATGATCCCCCGGATACCTATCGCACCGCACTCACCGACTATGGCAGGCACCTTCGCGGCAGCAGTACAGATGATGGCAAGATCAGGGACCTTCGGCAGCGCCGATACATCCGGGTAACAGGGAATGCCCATCACCGCTTCGGTATCGGGATTTACCGGGTATACGACGCCACGGAAACCCCCGCTCACAAGGTTGATAAGCACCTTTCCGCCCACGCTGTTCGGGTTGGTCGTCACCCCGATGAGCGCAACCCGGTGCGGGTTGAAGATGGAGCCGAGGTTGTGGATGTTCATTTTACAGGCAGATTAGCAGACAGGAGGAAAAGTGGACAAACGAAGGACGGCAAAGTTAGGACTTATCCCGAAAATATCTCATATTTGCATCCTGACACTTAAAAAACCACTTATGAAACGACTGTTAATCATCGCGTTAGCATGCCTGGCCGGCTTTACGGCATCAGAAGCTCAAACCAGCTCCGGAAAAACAGATTCAACGGAAAAGAAAAAAACACCCCTGTTCGGGATCAGCTTTTCAGGGTACGTCAAGACCGATCTCTTCTTCGACACCAGGCAAACGGTTTCACCACGGGAAGGTCATTTTCTGTTGTTCCCCGAAAATGAGAAACCTGACGCGGATGGAGTTGATATCAACGCCAGGTCCAATTATAATTTTCTCTCGATCCAGACCCGGCTGGCAGGGAGCATCACCGGGCCGGATGCGATAGGAGCCAAAACGTCGGGTTATATCGAAGCGGAATTTTTCGGGAACATCAACCCGAATATCAACACATTCCGGCTTCGCCATGCCTGGGTGAAGCTTAACTGGAAGAAAACCGAGCTGCTGGTCGGCCAGTGGTGGCACCCGATGTTCGTGCCCGAATGTGCTCCCGCCACTGTCTCCTTCAACACCGGCGCCCCGTTCGTGGTCTTTTCGCGCAATCCGCAGGTAAAGATCACGCAATCGTTCGGAAAGATCAGGGTGGCGCTGACCCTCCTTTCCCAGGTTGATTTCATGAGCGAAGGCCCTGATGGCCCCAACGTGAAATACCTGCGGAATTCAGTCCTTCCCGAAAGCGATCTTCAGGTTCAGTTCCTATCCCTCAACAAAGGAACGGGGACCGAATTCCTGCTCGGGGCGGGAGTTAATTACCAGGTACTAACCCCGCGGCTTTCCGTCACCAAAACAGTGACTCCCGCTGCAGATATTGTCGTTGACGACAAGGTCGAACACCATGCTGCCGTAACCGAGACCTACAAGACCGACGCCACCACTTCCGGTCTGGCCTGCAACCTCTATTCAAAGCTCCGGCTGAAAAAGGTGACCTTCAAACTGGGCGGGGAATATGGCGACAACAACAACGCCTACACCATGCTGGGCGGTTATGCTGTCAGGTCCGTGACGGATACATCGAAGAACCTGGTGGACTATATCAATATCCGGTCTTTTGCTGCATGGGCGGAATTCCACACCAATGCCGTGAAATGGCAGCCTGGTTTGTTCGTGGCTTTCGGAAAGAACCTGGGCGCCTGTGAAAACATATATGGCGCCTATTATACGAGAGGTATAAACATCGACTATGCCTACCGCATCTCCCCCCGGCTGGTGTTCAATGCGGGCAAATTCAGGCTGGCCGGCGAACTGGAATACACCGTGGCGGCCTACGGCACGACCAACGGGAAGGGTATGGTGTCAGACCCGAAAGAGGTTGGCAATCTGAGGTTTCTGCTGGGGGTCTTTTATTTTTTCTGAGCTTTTCCGGATTCCGGGTATTACCTTTTTCGTTTTTGCCGATTAAGCAATAAACTAAGGTTATGATGAAAAATATATCCCTACAGGAAGAGGTTGTTGCCCGACAAATTTATATTTCCCGAGGGAAAAAGGTCATGCTGGATTTTCATCTTGCGCAGCTTTATGGCATAGAAACCAGAGCTTTAAAACAACAGGTGCGTAGAAATGTTGACCGGTTTCCTGATGATTTCATGTTTGAACTAACAAGAGACGAATGGGAAACCCTCATCACAAATTGTGATAACCTCAGTAATGACAATCGTTTCAAACCTTTTCCGCCTTTTGCTTTCACCGAACAGGGCGTTGCGATGCTATCAAGTGTTTTACGTTCGAAAAAAGCAGTCCTTGTCAATATTGCCATCATGAGGGCATTTGTTAATCTTCGTCAACTGATTGATACAAACAAAGACCTTATCAAGCGGATTGATTCACTGGAAGAGAAATATGACCAGAAATTCAAACTTGTTTTCGAGGCTATTAAGGAACTGGTTAGGGAAGAAAACAAACCAAGAGAAAAGATTGGTTATAAGATCCCGGGGACTGAAAACAAGTAAGTGCCGACTGCCATCCGCCAACGCTGTTACTCCGTCTATAGCAAGCGTCACCCGTCACGTTTCTTAGAAAACGCCCGCTTGATGTACAGGTAATCCAGGTAATACAGCACCTTCACCGAAAAGCTGTTGGTCTGCGGGGCGGAGAGGGTGTTTCCGAGATCGTTGAAATAACCGTAAACAAGCTGGTCCCCGCTTGTCCGGATGTCATTTTTCCATACGATGCTCATTTCGCTCCCCGGTGCAAAATACCACACGAACTGCAGATCAACCGTAAAGGCATTGAAATTGATGTCCTGTCCGTTCATAAAATCCGCTTCCGCCAGGGAGCCATCCCGGTTCAGCTTGTAAAACGACAGGTATTTTGCCTGCGACCAGTAGTGCCGTGCCCGAAGGGTGACGGAGATCTTCGTATTGAAGATATACCGTGCGCTCAGGACGTTGCTGATGGTGGTGATATCGCGACGGCCGAAGCTGATCACCGGATTCATCAGTGAATCATAATCCGTGCCCACCCACCCGTAATTGTTCAGGTCTTTCTCAAACTGCATGTCAAGGGTGACTGAGAACCGGTCGCTGAAACGAACCCGGGGTGTAAATCCGATGTTATAGTTGAAATGGTTGTTCTCCGGGTTATTCGAAAAAGACATGTTGTGATGGTAGCGGAAGACCTTCCGGTCGTTGGAGGCGATCCGCCACTCCCCGCTGTAGCTGAGCGGCGCAGCATAGAACCATCCCGCCACGCGGGGTTCATAGTAGTCGTCGTATCCAAGTGGAAGTATTTCTGCCGAGAGCACATTGATCCAGTAATTGACAAAGGTCAGGCCGTTTGAAGCGCTGAAGCCCAGCATTCTGAAATTGGCCGGCCGGTAACCGGTGGTGTAAGTGGTGAAGAATTCCGTTTGATTGCTGATCAGTTTCCCCTTGGGATCAAGATCATACCAGGCCAGCATCAGCCGGTTGAAAATTTCATTATTGTAGGCGATGAATCCCATGTCGTTCGGGTCGTAGGTGTCGCCGGTCTCCTGCCTGAGGAGCTGCACCCTGAATTTTCCGCTGGGTTTGGAAACCGCAACGAGGTACTGGTGACCGAAATCCGGTGAAAGGCCTTCCATGAACTTCTGGCTGAGATTGAACCGGCCGAAGAACTGGAAAGTGTTCTTCCTGTTCCGCAGCGTGGATTCCGCCCCTGTGACATTGGCGCAGTAGCCGTCGGCCGGCGTCCAGTAATTTGTATTGATCATGGTAACATAGGAGTTGTTCTTCAGGTTCTGGTCGAAAACGAGCACGTTGTAGTTGGTGTAGGGCTGGGTCATGATCCGGCGCGTGGCGCCCGTGACGGTGTCCATGAGTTTGCCCCAGGTATTGGTGGTCATTCCGTTGAACACCCCGACGCCAAAGCCTTTTGCATTTCTCCCAGAGATCTTTGTGGCATTGATGATCCTGGTCTGGTCGGGATTGCCGGTCACCTTTTCGTTCTCCCGGAGGCTGTCGTAAGGAGCATTGAAGTTCCTGGGAGCGCTGCCCACCCGCCGGGTGTAGAAGATCTCGCATTTATTGAAAAGTTCGGTCGCCTCGGTGAAGAACTGCCGTTTTTCGTCATACCGGATCTCGAACGGTGTCAGGTTGAGCACCTGGTCGTCCGATTGCACCTGGCCGAAATCGGGGATCAGCATCATGTCGAGGGTGTAGCTTTCATTCAGGCCATATCGAAGATCGAGACCTCCGCGAAGAAAGTAGGACCAGTTGCTGTTTTCCGGCTTCTTCTCTACATAACCTGACACATAGGGCGAGAAGGAAAGCCTCACGGGAGGTTTGATGTCGCTGATCCCCGTCAGGGTGCCGTAATAACGGAAGATGTCTTCCGACTTGTTGTCCACCCACGACCAGGTTGAATATTCATGGTACCGGTGGATGTTCCGCCACATATCGATCCCCCAGACCTGGTCTTCGATCTTAGGGAAACGAAGGGCAGAATAGGGGATCTTCACCTCCGCGATCCAGGCTGAGTCGGTGATCGCCACCGCAGACTCCCAAACAGCATCCCATGTGATGTCTGTCCCCACCGCCGAATATTTACAATCATTCTGCAGGTTCGACGGGCTGACCTTGAATTCGTACATGTTCAGCCCGTCGTTGTATGGCAGGATATCGAAGGAGATGTAATCGGTGTTAAGAGCCTCGATCTGGTCCCTCCGGCCCAGCTCTTTACAAATACTGTCGGGACGGGAATCATACATCACGGCGAGGATGTAAAGCGCCATGTCGTCGTAGGCAAACCGGATCTCTGTCGGAAGTGAAGGAAGGGTGCCGTTCCTGGGACCGTATTCTATGAACTTTCCGGCAACGGGTGCATCTCTCCAGACCGCCTCTGACGGCATCCCGTCAATTCGTACCGGGGCATCCGCTCTGACAGCCCGGATGGATTTCTTCTGGCGGACATTCGTATCCTGAAGTCCTTCGAGAACCTGGCTTGATATCTCCATGGGAAGGAACAATATCAACAGAAAGAGCACGAACGAATTATGAAATAAACGCTGACAGTCCGTTATCGAAGATCTCATACCCTTCAAAGTTAGGGCGGAAGAATCACATCACCCCTTTTTTTTCTTCAAAACTTCTGATCCAATCGTTATATCAGCCATTTTTACCCATAAAATTTCTCCTTATTAAAAGAAAAAGTGGGTTATCTTTACGAGTCTGCAATTGATTTAATTTATGGAATTAACGCCCCATACGAATATTGACCTGCGGTTTGAACCTTCCCGCCTCAGGGAAGGAAAATATTTGGTGCTGGATACAGAGACGACAGGACTGATAAAGGGAGTGCGTACGCCCGAAACAGAACAACCGGATATGCCCAGGATTCTGCAGGTTGCCTGGCTGGTATTCGATGCGGAAGGGAAACTGATCTCATCCCAGGATCGCTATATCTCCCAGGATTCGCCTGTCCCGGCCCATTCCACGAAGGTACATGGGATCAGTGATCTCGTGATTCACCAGCATGGAGAGCGACCCGAGGTGATCTGGAATGATTTCATCCGGGACCTGGAACACTGCGAATTCATTGTCGCGCACCATATTGAATTTGATCTGAGGATCATTGAAAGTGAGTTGACCAAGCTGCAGATATACAATCCTTTTGCCGGCAAGCGGAAGATCTGCACCATGAAACTCGGCAGGGAAATTTGCAGGATTCCGGCCCACGACGGG
>Ga0163209_1000312_pt1 | contig 20613 bp, 19 predicted proteins | sample Kivu_160m_FD_113538 | JGI IMG/M metagenome (GOLD analysis project Ga0163209, IMG submission 113538) | Freshwater microbial communities from Lake Kivu, Western Province, Rwanda to study Microbial Dark Matter (Phase II) - Kivu_160m | ecosystem: Environmental > Aquatic > Freshwater > Lake ...
CCATTTTTCCGCTGCCCGGATAGTACCGAACGAACCAGCGCCGCGCAAGCACCGAATCAACATAGCTGACAGAATCTCAGCTAGTTAGCCGATATGATGTCCAGATATTGGGGAAACTCCAGTCTCGAGTACCCGGTGTGAACGTCCGCTATCCTGCTCTGCTTGTCTACGATGAACAGGGTCAGGTAGCCGGTGACGCCGTACTCCTTGGCCAGGTTGCGGTCGGCCAGCAGGCTAGGGTAGCCCGGTTTGACCTTGTCGACTGCGAATCGCGCGTCAGCCGAGCAACGGTCTACGTTCGTGCCGCCGGTTGCACCCGGCCCATCTCAGTCCTATACTCCTCCATGGCCAACCGGAACGGGCCGTTTGAACGGAGTGACGACACCAGTCCACGAAACCGAAGGAAGTACTATACCTGGGCTCTGCCAGTGCTATCGGTTCTTCTGTTCTTCGGCTGCGGGAAGGGCCCCAGGGTTGTGCCGCACGAGGGGACCTACGGTATCTACGTGCTGAACCTCGGGACTGAGGACGTCAGGCTGGTCTACAGCACGCCGCGCGGAATACAGACATCTTCATTGCGGCTGGATGCCAGTGGCAGCAGACTGCTGTTCGCGCAGAAGGTCGACGGTGACAGCAACGAGCACTTCGAGCTTTGCACTGTGGGGACCGACGGCTCCGGGTTCCGGCGGCTGACGAACAACTCCTACTGGGATGTCTATCCGGCCTGGTCGTCGGACAACACGCGCATCGCATTCCTTTCTTTCCGCCACAGCGACCTCGATATCTATGTGATGAATGCCGACGGGACCGGTGATACGCTGCTCTATGACTCCGGGTCTCACGATGGCGACGTTGACTGGGTGGGCAGCAGCATCGTCTTCACCTCCGGTTTTCGGATCTGGAGGATGCACGACGACGGGACTTCGGCCGCCCCGGTCACAGACCCGGAGAACGCCGGGCAGTGGGGCAACGCCAATCTGCCGATCGGCGACTACGACCCGAAGCTGAGCCCGGATGGGACGAAGGTCGTCTTCGAACGGCTCGAGGACCCGAGCACGACCCACGGCCGGTACAACCTGTTCATCGTGGACACGAGTGGCGCCGGCGAAACGCGGCTGACGAGCAACGGCTATGCGCAAGGGCTACCCAGTTGGTCGCACTCCGGTACCAGGCTGGTCTACGTTGTGGCCGCGATTGAAGAAGGGGGCGCGTATGATATCTACACGATGAACGCCGACGGGACGGATAACCGCAACGTGACCCCGGACTATTTCCCGTCCGGATTCCTCTGTCACGCGTCGGCATTCGCGCCGGGCGATTCCGAAGTCTTCTTCATCGGGCAGTGGTGGGAGTAGCCCGGCCGTAGGCAACGTCAGACGCCGCGGTGCGGCGCATTTCTCCTTTTCAGCCGGCTGGATCTCACCCTCGCGCGGGTGTGGGTCAGCTATTAGCCGCAGGGCGGGTCCGCTGGAGGAATTGCCTCAGCTGCTTGGACATGAGTACGTAGGGAATCCCGACTAGACAGGCGATGGCGCGAATAACAGCGCCGATCACGTTCAGGCGGATCAGTGATCCTACCCCGACTGCGGGCGTCAGCATGAACAAGTTGGCGTTGACATAGCCGGTATTGGCGGGGAGCATCCACTCCAGTTCAACGGCGTCTCTCGGCAACGACCGGAAGAACTGAAGGCGTACCAGCGTAATCAGCAGACCCGCGACGAGATAGCCTACGGTCACGCCTTTCGTCCAGCTCCGGCGCTTGAGCAACCCGTACGCCGCGACCGACGCCAGCGTCACCAGAAGGGTTCGGTCCAGGCGATAGAAAATGCCCCACCCCTGCCAGGGGTTCGTGCCTCGTCCCCACAGACCGAGGACCACGCGGAAGTCGGCCTGGAAGGCCCACCCGAGGGATTCGGCCAGTGGCGCAAAGACCAGCAGGGCCGTGAGAACAAGCACCCAGCCGGTCGGCCCAGGGGCTGACTGTGGTTCACGAACAACACTGGCCGTCGGTCGCCCTCTTCGCAGCCACTTGCCCACGAGCGAGCTCAGTGTTGCGATTGCGAGACCAACGAGGGCGCCGACTCCGATGACTCCAAGCGCATACAAGATGATAAGGACGATCCCGGCCAGAGTAGTCGTATGCGCCAGGTCCACGATCGCTCGGGGGACTACCGATAGCGCGATGCCATATGCGCCGACCACCATTCCGGTATGCGGTCGAGCCTGGCGGATGCACTCGAAGGCGATGTAGGCAAGAATGATACGGGAAGGTTCCGGATACAGGGTCGCTCCCCCGCCGGTTCGAAACACGGTAATGGCGTGCCAGATCGACGCCGCGAGGCATACCTCGCCGACTATTAGCGCGAGGGCCAGGTCGGGCTCGCGCCAGAGCGTCTTCACGAGTTGCTGTCCTTGATGACCAATCCTAGTTCGCCTACGGTGTCAGTCAAGTAGCCCGAGTCGGCCGCCCTCGTGTCTTTGCGCCTTTGTGGTTGAATCCGCCTGCTCAGCACCTATACTGATTCATGGCCAACTGGAACGGACCGCTGGAGCAGATCGACGATACGCGGCTGCGGATTCCTAGGAGCTACAATCTAAGGATGCGGGTTGACGGCATCATCTATTCGGATGCTTTGCTGCTCGAGGACATCAAGCAGGACCAGGCACCGGAACAGGTGGCCAACGTCGCGACCCTGCCCGGAATTGTCTGCTGTTCGCTCGCGATGCCGGACATCCACTGGGGCTACGGTTTTCCCATCGGCGGCGTGGCCGCTTTCGCAGTGAGCGAAGGAGTGATATCGCCGGGCGGCGTCGGCTATGACATCAACTGCGGGGTGCGGCTGCTGCGGACGAAGCTGTATCGTGGCGATTTGGGGCTTGGGACACGAAGTCCATCCAGCGCGGAAAATGGGGATCGGGTACAGCCACCGTTTTCCTCGGCGGAAAGCGGTGGCAGTCCCATGCTTGAGAAACTGGTCCGGGCCATCTACGATAACGTGCCGTCCGGGGTAGGCTCAAAGGGGAAGATACGCATCTCTCAGACCGAGGTCGCGCAGGTCCTCACCCGGGGCGCGCGCTGGGCGATTGAGAAGGGCTACGGCACCGAGGAGGACCTCGAGTACACCGAGGAGCATGGAGCCATGGCCGGGGCGGACCTGAGCGGTGTTTCGGCGCGGGCGCTGGAGCGCGGCATGCCGCAGCTTGGCACGCTCGGCGCCGGCAACCACTTCCTCGAAATCCAGGAAGTGGCTGAAGTCTACGACCCCGGCGCGGCACGCGACCTCGGGATTGCCGAGGGCCAGATAACGGTGATGATTCACACCGGCTCGCGCGGGCTCGGCTACCAGATATGTGACGACAACGTCAAGACGCTGGGCGCGGTGTCGAAGAGGTACGGCATCGAGCTGGTTGACCGGCAGCTCGCCTGCGCGCCGATTGAGTCGCCCGAGGGCAGACGCTACTTCGGCGCGATGGTCTGCGCGGCCAACTACGCGTGGGCCAACCGGCAGGCGATAGCGCACTGGGTGCGCGAGGCGTTCGGGCAGGTCCTGGGCAGGTCAGTCGAGGCACTCGGAATGGGGCAGGTCTACGACGTGGCGCACAACATTGCCAAGATCGAGACCCACGCGATCGGCAAGGAATGCGTGAAGGTCTGCGTCCACCGCAAGGGTGCAACGCGTGCCTTTGGCCCGGCCAAGCCGGGCTCCGGAACCCAGTGCCACAACCAGACCGGGAGCCACGCGCTGCCTTCACGCTACCGGCATCTTGGTCAGCCGGTGCTGATTCCCGGTGACATGGGCACGTGTTCCTACCTGCTGCTCGGTACGGAGAAGGCCGAGGCCGAGACGTTCGGTTCGGCCTGCCACGGCGCGGGGCGGGTGTGGTCGCGCACGCGCGCGTTGAAGGAGACCGAGCGCAGGAACGTAGCTGCCGAGTTGCGGGCCAAGGGCATTACCGTGATGGCTGCCAGCCGCGAAGTCCTGCGCGAGGAAGTGCCGGATGCGTACAAGGACGTGGACAAGGTCGTGGATGTCTGCGTCCGGGCCGGCATCTGCCGCAAAGTGGCGAAGATGAGGCCCCTGGGCGTCGTCAAAGGCTAGCCGCCCGAGGACGGGCGAGTTTGCAGTGACCAGTTTCCAGTCTCCAGTATCCGGAACCTGCAGACTGCAAACTGCATACTGGCCATTCGCACGATGACATTCAGCGACAAGGTCGCTCAGGCTCCAGAGGCCCCTGGCGTCTACCTGCTCAAGGACGCCAAGGGCCACGTGCTCTACGTCGGGAAGGCAAGGGTACTGAGAGACCGGCTTCAGGCCTACACTCAGCCGAAGGAAGACCCGCGCCTGCAGTCACTCATAGACAAGGTCGTCGACCTTGAGACGGTAGTTACCCGCTCCGAGGTGGAGGCGCTGATCCTCGAAGAGAACTTCATCAAGTTCAAGAAGCCGCGCTACAACGTACGGCTGCGCGATGACAAGAAGTTCCCGTATCTCAAGATAACCGCCGAGGCCTACCCGCGCATCTTCGTCACCCGTAACCTGAAGGACGACGGCAGCGTATTCTTCGGTCCATACACGTCGGCCAAGGAGCTGAGAAAGGCCCTGAAGGCAGTGAAACGCATCTTCCGGATGCGGACGTGCAAGTACCGGCTGCCTGAAGACCGACCGACTCGGCCCTGCCTTGAATTCGAGCTCAACCGCTGCTCCGGCCCGTGCGCCGATAGGGTTACGAAAGAGCAGTATGCCGACCAGGTGAAGGACGTGGTGCGCTTCCTTTCCGGCCGGTCAGACGAACTGGTCGAAAAGGTCGAGCAGCGGATGTGGTCGGCATCACAGTCTCAGGACTTCGAGGCCGCGGCGGTGCTGCGTGACCAGTTGATGGCGCTGCGCGATATCGGCAGGAACCAGCAAGCTGTCTTGCAGGACAAGACCAGCCGCGATGTGATCGGCCTGGCCCGCGGCAAGAAGTCGGCCGTCGCCGCGTTGTTCCGCGTACGCGAGGGGAAGATAGTCTCGCGTGAGGAGTACCCGCTGACTGCGAGTTCGAGCGCGCCCGATTCGGAGCTGCTTTCCACGGTCGTGCGTTCCGTCCACACCCATACGCATGACATCCCGGACGAGATAATCTTGCCGAGCCCGATTGAAGACGCGGCCGCGCTTGAGGCGCTGCTTACCGACAGACGGACCCGCAATGCGTCACCCTCACCCCTCCCTCCCCCTCAAGGGGGAGGGAATGAAAGGGAGGGGAGATCTGAGGTGAGGAGTCGCGCAGTGAGGATTGTCGTGCCGGAGCGCGGCGAGAAGGTGCGGCTGATGGAGCTCGCGCGGGCGAACGCCGAGAAGGCGCTGGTCGAGCTTCGACCCGAGGAGCGGGTACCGGCCGGCAACCGCGAGCTGGCGGAGATACTCGGGCTGCCGTCCGTGCCACGCCTGATCGAGGGCGTAGACATATCGAACACTCAGGGCACGAATGCTGTAGGCTCGATTGTCGTGTTCCGCGACGACAGGCCGGCCAAGCAGGAGTATCGGCTGTTCAAGATCCGCGGCGCGGGACATGTCCGCGAAAACGGGGACTGTACCGGATTGCGGCCGCGTTCTCGCGGCCGGGGACTGTCCCCGCTTTCGGCGGATCGGGCCTCAAAGCCAGATGACTGCGCCATGATGGAGGAGGTACTCACGCGCCGCGTGCGCGGGCTTCTGGAGAAGAATCGCCCGCTGCCCGACCTCGTGCTGGTCGATGGCGGCAAGGGGCAGTTGTCCTCGGCGGTGAAGGCATACGGCCAGTTCGACGCTGAGATACCCATACTCGGGCTCGCCAAGAGGACGGATACGCTCTACTACGACGATGGCCGGGAGATTGCGATTCCCGTGACGTCGCCAGCGCTCAAGCTACTGAAGCGAATCCGCGACGAATCGCACCGCTTCGCCATCACCTTCCACCGCAAGCTCAGAGGCAAGAAGATGGTGGAGTCGGAATTGGACGAGATTCCCGGGCTCGGCCCGGTTCGGAAGAAGGCCCTCATCCAGCACTTCGGCTCGCTCGACAAGCTCAGGCTGGCGAGCGCTGACGAGATTGCCAAGGCCAAAGGCTTCGGTCCGGCACTCGCTGGCAAGGTGGCTGGGACCCTACGTCACTAGGAATTTCCGGAAAGGCGGTCCGCGAGGCTGGGGTTGACGGAACGCTGGCCGCGGGTAAGCTAGTTGCGTGAGCAGCACTGACATCGAGGAACGGACCTTCCTTGAGAAGCTGGAACGAGAGGCGAGCGAACTGGCCGGACTGAAGGAACTCGAAGACTGGTATCTTCGGCGTCACCGCGAGGTCTGGGAGCCCTTCAACCGCGAGATGCAGCGTCTCCTGCACTTCGAGAAGGCAGATACGTCCAAGCCCGAATTGCGTGACCGCGTTGCCGAGCAACTGGGAGTCACCCGGAGAAGCGACTTGCTCCAGGCTCTGTATCAGAAAGCCGTTGCTGAGTTCGTGGGCCGAGCGGCCGAGGAGCTTCAGAAGCCCGACTCTGCCGCCAGTCGTGAGGTGGTAGAGAAGTTCGACGCCGCATGGCGGGAGCTGGCGAACAGGTAACAGGCTGGCTGAGTCGGGTCGTAGCATTGCACGACCTGATCATAACGCGTTATGGAGGGGCACCGGGCGTTCTGAATGAATCCATGCTTCGGGCGGCGATCGAGCGTCCGTGGGCAGGGCTTGCAGATGGTACCCAGTACTATCCCAACGTGCTGGACAAGGCGTCGGAACTACTTGAGCGACTCATCAACTACCATCCGTTCGTGGACGGCAACAAGCGAACTGCGACGATTCTGACGTTCGAATTCCTGCGTGAACAAGGGTACATTGCAGAGGCTAGGAACGACGAGGTAGTTGACTTGGCAGTCCGGGTCGCCGAGAAGGACCTCAACCAGCGTGGTATCATGACCTGGCTCGATAGGATAACGCCGGTCAGGTTGCGCAAGCTCGACGCGCCCGTCCCCTGTCCATGGTGCGGAAGCGCGGATGTCGATGAGAGGTCATTCTTGTACTCACAGACAAGGCCGGTGGACGCGGGGCCGTCAACTCACCACCGCCGTCCCTATTGGCAGTGCCGGCGCTGCGGCGTCACGTTCACTTTGGGAGACAGCATCCTCTGCATGAGTGTTGTGCGCTATCTGCTGCACACGTGGGGATTCGGCGATCCATTGACAGGCAAGGTGGTCACGGGACCCTGGTGGACCGAAAGCGGTGAAGCCCCGGCACGTCCCGGCAGCGTCGCCGTTTCCAAGGCGGATGTTTCTCGGTCTGCATACGACCACCCGGTCCTCAACATGGCGGAGGTCATCGCCGCCCTTCGCGCCAAGCTCCGCCCACTTGGCGATGGGTGACGACGGTCCAGCCGGCTCTGCCGGCAGTCAGCCGCGTTCCACATAGGCCTCGTTCGTTCCGAGTCGTCTCACACGCGGTCTACCACACTGCCCGCAGGCCCATTGACGGCTGCCATGGCCGCGTTATAATCTCGTGACCGCAGGGAGGTGCTTATGCTGAGACTCGCGTTCGGACTGGCACTCGCAGTCGGGCTTCTGCCCGCTGCGCAGGTGATGACCGGCGGCAGCGTTGTCGATACTCGCCCCGCCGTTGTGACCGAGGCGCATGCATGCGGACAGGCTTTTGACACGCAAGAACTACTTCAGAATCCGGGGTTCGAGACCGGGTCGCTGGAGCCGTGGGAGTCTGCCAACTGGGTCGTGACCACGACCTATCCGCGCAGCGGAACGTACTGCGCCTGCGTCGTCGGCAACTACAGAATCACGCAGTGGGTAGATACCACTCCGGGGAGCGAAATCCAGAGCGTCACGTTCTGGTCGCGGCAGCCGGAGGCCCCCGCGGCTCAGGCCTACAGCTTCCACTACTCGGACGGGTCGGACGACGAATTCACTCACTATCCTCCTGCGGACTGGCAGCAGTTCGACGTCACGAACAACCTGAACACGGGCAAGAGCCTGGTCGGGTTTCGTATTTGGGGGTACTCAGGCGGTGGGCCGGACCCGGACAGCACCTACCTCGACGACGTCTCGATACTCCTGACGGACATCCACGATGTGACGGTAACGGAGATAGTCAGTCCCCGCGACACCGTTTTTCTCGATTCGACCTGCACTCCCGTCGGCCGCGTTGCGAACGTGGGCAACGTGGCGGAGCTAGTGCAGACCGTGATGACGATCGAGCGTCTCGGGACGCTGAGTCCCTACTACGTCGACACTACGGAGACGAGCCTTGAACCTGGCGACACCCTGGATGTATCTTTCAGCCCGCTTCAACTGGATTCCGCAGGGCGACACCAGGCTACGGCATGGACCACACTGGCCAGCGACACCAACCGACACAACGACACGCTGCAACAGCTGTTCTGGGTGTACGGGGACGTCGCGTTGGCGGAGCAGATGCCTGTGGCAACGGGATTCCGGCCCGGGGCGACCGTCCTGACTGCGGCTGCGCTGCGGTCGCTGATATCGAACCGCGACTGCACCGTGCGGGATGCGTCCGGGCGCTTGGCCGAGGCCCCTCGTCCCGGCGTCTACTTCGTACGCGCGGCAGGTTTGGTCCGAAAGGTAGTGGTCAGCAGGTAGCGGAGAGGCTCGTGTTCGGCCTTTGAAGGGGGCGCAATGGGTTTGAGCCACAGAAGGGGTTGCTGGTTGCTTCTGATGGGAGGCGTGCTCGCACTGAGCTGCATGCACAATCGGCCTGACTCGCCGGCTGTTCCGGTTGGGCCGAGTTCGGTCGAGGTAGACTCCGCCTATACCTACAAGACAGCCACGTCCTCTCGCAGGGAGTACGGTCTGGTGTGGGTCAGGTTTGAGTGGGGCGATGGCGATACATCTCCATGGTGTGGACACGACGAGACCGTGACCTGCTTACACTCGTGGAGAGAGGGCGGAGTCTTCGCCGTGCGAGCTCAGGCCCGCGACGACCGAACCGAGTTTTCGGAATGGTCTGCGCCCTGCAGCGTGACTGCCGTTGTGCCGTCTTATCCGTACCGGCTTGTCGATTCAGTCGAGGTCATCGACGCGCCCCTGATTGACGCGCAAGTCACACCTAACGGAGAGTTTGTCTACGTCGCCAATGACTGGTCTGGGGCGCTTTCGGCGGTGCGAACCTCGGACCTGCGGGTCGTCGCCCAGATTCCGTTCAATCATGGTTGGGGATCCGCAGGGCAGGTGGCTTGCTCGCCCGGCAGCGACTATGTCTATGCAACCTGGTATCACAACGGTGGAGGCATTGCCGTTGTCCGTACGGCAGACATGGTCGTGGCGGACAGCATCATGCTGGGGGACAGGGTGTACGGTCTAGCGATTTCTCCTGACGGAAAGCGGCTCTTCGTGGCTATCGACTCTGACTCCGGTTTCATAGTCGTCGTGCGCCTGTCCGACAACGTAGTCGAGGACACGATCTTCACGCCTGGCTGGGGCTGCGCTACGTCGCTGCAGGCTGCGTCAGATGAAACACGTCTCTACGCTGCCACCCGGGAGGGCGTATTCGCGGTCGAGCTTTCCGCCAGCACAATCGTCTGGGGAGTTGACACGTACGTCCCACCGGCAGCGGGCGGCATAGCCTTGTGCGCGCCTCGCGGCTGTGTCTACGTGGTTGGCGAAGGCGAGTTCGTCACAGCCCTGGAGTCTGCGACCGGTTCCCTGGTCGACTCAGTGTCGCTGTCCCCATACCCGTGGAGCTGGAGCACGGGCATCGCTCCGGACGGCTCGTTTCTCTATGTTACATGCGGCAATCGCGAGGATAGTGGGGCAGTGGCGGTGGTGCGGACGTTCGACAACAAGGTCGTCCGCGTCATCGCGATGCCTGATGTCGTTCTTGATGTAGCGCCCTCTCCAGACTGCCAGAGGCTCTACGTAGCAGCCGAGAACGGCAAGTTGTACGTGCTGGGCCGCTAGCGCGACCCGAAGATCCGAGTTAGTCCATCAATTTCTTCAGGATGTGACGAGCGAGGGGTTCCGCTATCTCGCGGTGCCTTGGCACGGGCTGACAGACTCGAGTCCGGGGATTCTGAAACCAGTCGTGCCGACCGCCGTGGCGGATCAGCACGCACCGGGCCTTGATTATCTCACGAACCAGGTCGGCCCGTTTCACTCGATCCGCAACTCGGCCAGCTTCCTCACGCCAGGAACATGACCGCGCGTGATGTCATTGTGGATGTCCTTGAGGTTTTCCTGTAGCTCGGTTAACGACTCGCCCTGTGTCATGTAGTCAGGGTACTCCGCGAGATAGCCCAGCCATGCCCCGTCTTCCTGCCAGCGTATGTACTTGACCGTGCTTACCCCTCGTGCTTTCCGCGAGCCGGTCCGTCTGGCCATGGCGGCTCTCTGTGTTGCTCTGGTACTCACGATTTACCTCACAGACAGTATAACATCGCCAATGCGGCGGTCAAGGACACGAACCTGGCGTACGGCCGAGAAGCCTGATGCTCACTCCCTGTATGCACATAGCTCGTATGTCAAGCAGCAGGAATCGGCAGCAGGTCACTCCGGTGTCCCGACGATCCTGACGACGCCGTTGTCGCCGTCGACCTGAATCATCTGACCGGTCTTGATGAGCTTGGTCGCCGGGCCGACGTTCACCACCGCTGGAATTCCGTACTCGCGCGCCACGATACTGCCGTGGCTCAAGAGTCCGCCCTGGTCCATCACGATTCCGACTGCCGGGATGAAGTACGGGGTCCAGCCCGGGTCGGTGAAGGGCGCGACGAGAATCTCACCGGGCAGAACCTGCTCGGTGCCGGCGTTGAGTATCACTCGGGCCGGGCCGGTCACGATGCCCGGGCTGACGGCCAGGCCTTTGAGTCCAGCGGAGGCGTCAACCGTATCCGGTCTGTGCTTCACCGGGTCGTAGCGGCCGACGACGATTGACGGCGGGGTCAGGCTCAGGTTTCGCTCGTACTCAGCCCTGCGTTCGGCGACCCGGCTGCGGACGTCGAACCCGGCATTGCCGCTGACGACCCGCTCTACTTCCGGGAAACGCAGGAAGAAGATGTCGTCGGCATCCTCAAACACTCCGCGCGCGGCGAGCCGTTCGCCCAGTTCCAGCAGCACTGCCCGCGTGTCCGCGATGACACGGATGCCCGCGTCCTTCACATTCTCGCGGATCGCCGCGGACAACTGGGCCTGCCGAACTACATAGCTGAACACCCAGCGCTTGACCGGGTTGCCCGTGATGGCGAGCAGCTTTGTCCGCAGGCGGTCGCGTTCTTCGGCGTGGCGGCGCTGGTCGGCTTCCGGGTCAGTCTTGCCTCCGGTCTTGGCGAAGTTGCGGACGACCTCGATCACGTAGTCCGGTTGCTCGCGCCAGCGCGGGTTGTACATGTCCATCTCGCCGCGGGCATGGTGGCCGTGCAGGTGCATGAACCGTCCCAGCCGAGCGAGGAATTCGTGGCCTGCAGGTGAAGCCTTCAATTGCGGCTTGAGTTCTTTCCAGGGGGCGGACGAAAGCAGGGCGCCGCGAACGTCCGGTACTGCGGCAGCGTCACGCGCCAGTCGCCAGAGCGCGATTCCCGCCTCCGCGCTCTGCAGTTCGCCGGTGCCGGCAAGCAGGCGGCTCGCGGTCGCCCCGGTCTCATCCCTGAACCATTTGCGACAGAGGTCGTAGAGCACCGAAGTGAACATCATCCCGGCAAGGGCATAGCCGAGGCCGTCGCCGCCCACGCCCATCTGGTCCATGGTTGCCGTCGCCTTCGTCACCAGCTCCGCTTCGGAGAAGCGACTCAGGTCGGGCCGTTCCTTCTTCTCGTACGCCGTGCGGGTCGCCGTTATCCACTCGCGACCGCGGCCCGGGCCGTGTCGCAGAATCCAGAGCATGAAGCCGGGCAGCTTGAGCATTGACTTCAGCGGGTTGACCTTGATGTCGGGTACGTCGCTCGGGCCAAGTTCGAGCTTGGCGCGGTCTTCGGGTTTCAGGTTCTGGCCGCCGAACATTTGGGCCTGTTTCATGCGGCCGGCGAAAGGCATCCGGCGTACCATGCCGGTGAATGTGTTCAGGTTCATGTAGAGGCGACCAGCGACGTTGTCGAAGAGCGGGTTTTCGCCCATCGAGATGCCGATACGCTCGATGATGCCGCCGAGCAACTTGCCCACATAATCGCCGACCGTGGACCAGACCATCGGCGTGAGCACGCCCGGCAGGACTTCGGCCGCGTTGGTCGTCGACCACACCTGGCGGTCTTCCCACGTCTTTGCCGCCGCGATGGTCGTGATCGGCCGTGACTGGAGGATGAACAGGTTGGGTCCGGCCATCGCCCACTCGATGTCCTGCGGTGTACCGAATACCTGCTCGACCTTGAGCGCGAACCGGGCAATCCTCTGCGCGGCTGAATCCGAGATTGACGGTCTTGCGGCCCGGTCCGGCGGCACCGGCTGTTCGACGATCGTGCCGGTCGGGGAGAAGGCAGTCTCGACCGACTTATTGGAGATGGAGCGCTCCGTTGGCTTCTGGGTCTCCCGCTCTATCACGAACCGGTCCGGCGTGACCTTGCCGGAAACGAGTGCCTCGCCCAGTCCCCAGCAGGACTCGACGATGATGCGGTCACGGCTGCCCGAGACCGGGTCGGCAGTGAAGACGACGCCGGCCGCATCAGCGGCAACGAGCTGCTGCACGACGACGGCCATGGCCGCCTTGTCGTGGGCAAACCCGTTCTTTTCGCGGTAGTCGAACGCCCGCTCGGTCCAGAGCGAAGCCCAGCACTGCTTGACGAGTTCGATGCAGCCGTCGGCGTCGGCCGAACGCAGGCAGGTGTCGTAGAGCCCGGCGAACGAATGGCCGGGCAGGTCCTCAGCCGTTCCCGAGGAGCGAGCCGCGATGAGGGGCGTCCGGAGCCGTTTGAAGGCCGCGCGAATTGCCGCTGCCGTGTCCGCGGCCAGCTCGCCGGCTGTGATAGCCTCCCGAGTTGCGGACAGCCGCATGCGGTGAATCTCACCGAGCGATAGCGTGGAGATGTGGACGCGATACGCTTCGGCAGTAACGACAAAGCCATCGGGCACCGGCAGGCGTGCCCGCATCAGCGCGGCCAGGTTCAGCGCCTTGGCGCCGACCGACGCGCCGGCGTCCGGTTGCACACGCCGGAGCGGCATCACGCTGGAATACGTTTCCAAGCCCGTCAGTATGACGACGGCGCTGTCTCTGTCAACAAGCCCGGACGTAGTTGCCCCGAGTCACGAACCGTGTAGACTGTGTTACCCGGTGCTTTTCCTGACAGGTAGACCGAGATTCACAGCGGACGCGGGCCGGCCGCGTGCTCGCTCGAAAAGGAACATGTCGTAATGAAGAAGACGGTAGTCACAGCGCTTCTGCTGGCGGCGGCGGCATTCGCGGCCAACCCGTTCGGTCCCGCGCACAGCGGCAGATTCGCCCCCCAGACAAGCCCATCCGAATTCGAGGTCGGATTCTGGGACAGCCGGCAGTTCGACCCAATGAGCGAGCAACCGGCGTTGCCCGAGGAACTGAGGATTGACGAATACCCCGGTGACGGCACCGGCTACTACCTCGTGCAGTTCGGCGGGCCGGCCTACGGAATGCAGATCGAGCGATTACGGCGGACAGGGGGCGTGTTCCTTGGGTTCCACTCCCGGTACCTGGCATTCGTGAAGATGAACCGCGTCACTGCCGGAGAGGTCGCGGCGCTGTCCTTCGTGCGCTGGGTCGGCGTCTACCAGCCCGGATACAAGTTCTGGTCTCAGGCCTTGGCTGATGAGGGATACGGCCGCGTATCGGTCGTGCTGTTCTATCCCGAGGACATCGAGGCGGCGAAAGCCGAGCTTGAAGCAATGGGTCTTGCCGTCGTCCGCTCCGGTGTTTCCGAGAACATGAAGGTCATCGAGGTCGACTGCTCCCGCGGGCAGCTGGCGAGCATCGCGCGGCTCAACTGGGTCTTTTCCATCGAAGAGTGGCATCCGGCCGAGCCGGAGAACGACCGGTGCCAGTGGGTCGTGCAGGACTGGACCGAGAACCAGCGGAATGTCTGGAGCCACGGCATACTGGGCGTGGACGAGATACTCGGGTACACCGACACGGGACTCGATGTTGACCACTGGGCGTTCTATGACCCGGACGTCGCCATCACCGACACCGGTGAATTCCCGACCCACCGCAAGGTGGTCGTGTACAAGCACTACCCGCCGGCGGGCGGCGTCGGCGACCCGGACGGACATGGCAGTCACGTCGGCGGAACCATGGCCGGCGACGACTCAATCAACGGAGGCAACAGCGCGTATGACGGTCATGCCAAAGAGGCACGGATCGTCCATCTCTCGCCGATTCCCGACCCGCCCGGGGATGACTTCACAACCCCGCTCAACATGATCACGAACGACCTGCGCAATCCGGAACTCCGACCCCATACCATCGGCAACTCGTGGTGGACCGGTTCGCTCGGCCAGTACACCAACGCCGCGGCCACGTTCGACATGTTCTCGTGGAAGAACAAGGACATCCAGACCATCAAGTCGTGCGGTAACCAGGGGCATTCCGGGCAGCACTTAATCACCGAGCCGGGGAATTCCAAGTCGATCATTGCCGCCGCGGCGGTGCAGAACGGCACGAACGCCACAACGCTGTACTACTACTCGTCGTCCGGCCCGGCGCCGGACGGTCGCATTAAACCGGACATCTGCGTGCCCGGAGATGACATCACGTCGGCGCGTGCCGGCACCCAGAACGGCTACGTCTCGTTTGGCGGAACGAGCATGGCGAGCCCGGCTACCAACGGTTGCATCGGGCTTTGCCGCGGCTACTTGCGCAAGGGCTACTACCCGTCCGGTACCGCGACTCCGGCCGACACCTGGGGCTACGTGTCGAGCGCCATCCTCAAGGCGATGATACTCGTCTCGGCCGACCCGAACGTCGAGAGCTACGTCGTGCCGAGCGACCACATCGGCTGGGGCCGGATTGACCTCGACTCGGTCCTCTTCTTTGCGGGCGACACCCGCAGGCTGCTGGCGTACGACGACACGGTCGGACTGGCGACGGGTGAATACGCCGACTTCTACCTCCAGGTCAGCGACTCGACCATGCCGCTGCGCGCGGCCGTGGTCTGGACCGACACCGCCGCATCAGCGGGCGCGAATCCCGCGCTCATCAACAACCTCGATTGCGAACTCACATCACCGAACGCCGCCTTCTACAGAGGCGACCTCTATGACAGCGGGCAGTCGATCCGCAACCCGAGCGGTGAGTTCGACAACCGGAACCCGCTCGAGATGTTCCGCGTGGACGAGCCGTCAACCGGGCAATGGACCCTGCGGGTATCTGCGCAGAACGTCGTGACGCAGACTCAGCCGTACGCGGTTGTCATCACCGGCGCAATCGGGCCCGGCGGCGATTTACACGACGTGGCAGTGGCGAGCATCATCGCGCCGGCCGACAGCGTTGACTCCGGCATGGTCGTGGTTCCCAGGGCCGTGCTTCGGAACCTCGGTACGTACGAGGAGACCTTCATCGTCCGGATGAACATCGGTGCCGACTACACCGATTCGGCCGAGGTCGCTCTTGAGGCCGGGGGGCGGGATACGGTCGAGTTCGTGAGCTGGGCAGCGGACTCGCTCGACACATTCGACGTGGTCTGCTACAGCGAACTCACGGGCGACGAGAACCCGGCCAACGACACGTTGACTCGGACTGCGGTCGTCTGGCCGTTGAGCGGCATTCAGGAGCAGGGCAAACTCCCAACCGTATTCGCGCTCGACCGGGCCCGGCCGACGCCGTTCTCCGGCAAGACCACCATCCGGTTCAGCATCCCGCGCACGACTCAGACAGGCGTCAGCATCTACTCGGTGTCCGGGGCTTTGGTCCGGGTCCTCTCCGCACCCTCGCCCCTCGCCCCGCGCACCTATACACTAACGTGGGACGGCCGCGATGACCGGGGAGCAGTTGTCTCGCGCGGCGTCTACTACTGCCGGATGGCGGCCGGCGACTTCCGGGCAATCAAGAAGCTCGTCAAGCTCGACTAGCAGCCAGATTCCTACCACCAAGACACCAAGGCGGATTCGTCATTCCGAGCGTAGCGAAGCGGAGTCGAGGAATCTCGCCCGAGAGACCCCTCGACAGGCTCGGGGTGACAGACTAGGTCCTCCTGGTGTCTCTGTGATGAGATTCCACTCTGGGTTTGACAAGAACCGGGTCGCGGTTATTCTGACTGACTAGTGGCAGAACGCGACAAACCGAATACCGCTGCAATCAACATCACCAAGGGCGTGGCGATTGCCTCCGAGTTGGAGGTCGCCAAGTCGCTTGGCGCGCGCACCAAGGGGCTGCTCGGGCGGGACGGCCTGCGACCGGAGCAAGGCCTGCTGATTGACCCCTGCTCATCAATTCACATGTGGTTCATGCGCTTCCCGATTGATGTCATCTTCCTCGACGGCAAGAACCGTGTTGTCGGGCTCAAGCGGAACGTGAAGCCATGGGGCATGGCCTGGTCCTGGCGGGGTGTAAAGACGCTGGAGCTGCCCGTAGGGACCATCGCCTCGACCAGCACCCAGGTCGGCGACATCGTCGCCTTCCAGACCTCCGCCCCGAAGACCGAGTAGTCCGCACCTCCGTCCGCCACTCGTCTCGACTGCGGATTGCAGCCCGAAGCTTCAATCTGGGATCGACAACCTGGAATCTGAAACGGGTCGACTGGTCGCTCGCGGCATAACCGCGGTTCCCTAAATCAGTCTCTCGTATTCATCGTGGGAACCGATCCAGAACCAGCAGAACCTGTCGCCATCAAGCAGCGCCAGTGCTCGATAGCCCCGCGCGATGCGCACGGCCCACACCTCGCCGGTCTTCTTGAAGCAGAGCGAGGGATGCCGGGGATTGGTGCGCCAGAGAGCGAAGGCCCGCCTCGCGCGGGCCTGGATATCGACCGGCAGGGCGCCGAAGAGCGCCCGAAAATCACTTGTGGTCGATGACCTCATCGAGCGGGACGGTGCGCCCTGCCGCGATGTCATCGCGGGCGCGGTCAAGCAGGCCCTGCAGCCGTCCGCCCGGCTTCGAGTCGGCGGCTATCGCCTTGTCCCACGAGTCCATCCGCTGCGACTCGAAGTCGGCGAGCCAGGCGAGCAACTCGTCCAGCTCTGCCTCAGGCAGAGCGCTGACCTCAGCGGCGATCTTCTCAACAGTCCTGGTCATCCTGCATCAGTATACCGCGCCGGGCCGGCCAATCAAGCTGGCATTGCCCCCATGATTCCGAGACTGACCGCCGCGAAACGAAAACGGAGCGAAACGGACCTGGGGTATTCTGCACCCATTTGCTTCGTGTCCAGCGTGCTTTCGTGGCTTCAATGTCGGTTCTGGGGCCGCGGAGCCGGCTTGACTGGGCTGATCGCTTCCGCATAATCATCGTGATGCCCGCGCCTACGTCTGGAACCGTGCACCGCTAAGTCGAGCCGCTCGACGCTCGGCAGATAGAGTCCTACCGGCACATGACCGGGGAACAGCGGTTGCTGCTGTCTTTGGACATGATCCAGTCCACGTGGCGAATAGCTGCCGACGCTATCCGCAACGAGACGCCGCGGATTTCGGATCAGGAACTGAGGGCCAAACTCCGGGAACGTCGCGCGTGGGCGAATTCGAGACCGCGCTGACGCAGGTCGCCGCGACCCTGAATCGGTTGAGCCTGCCCTATATGTTGACGGGCGCGGTTGCCGTCGCCTACTACGGTCAGCCGCGCACCACCCACGACATAGGCCTCGTCATACTCATCGCTGCAACCGACATTGCCCGAATCACGGCAGCATTCAGGCTCGATTTCTCGGTCGGCGAGGAGTCCATTAAAGCTGCTCTGCGCGAGGGCAGCATGTTCAATGCCATTCACGAGGAAACCGGGCTCAAGGTCGACTTCTGGATGCTCAAGGGGGAGAATACGACCGTGGCGCGTTTGCGCGACGGCAAACGGTAAGGCTGCTCGGGATGGAGCTGTGCATGCCTGCGCCAGAGGACGTGATCATCACCAAGCTCGCGTCGCACCTGCTGTCTGACGTCGACAAGCACTACTTCGACGCGCGGGGAGTCGCGGCCGTCCAGTGGGGCCGGCTTGATCTTGAGTATATCGCCCGCTGGTGCGAAGCCAAGGCGCTCTCAGACCTGTGGCGTCGCATCGAAAACGAGTCAAACGCCTAGTCGCTTCTGTTGAAGCCTGGCGCCCATAGACACCTAACTCGGTTGCGGGGCAGAAACGATCGAACTGCCCGTCGGTGTCATCGCCAGCGCCCGCACTCAGCTCGGCGACATCGTCGCCTTCCAGACCACGGCGACGAAGTCCGAGTAGCCGAGCAGACACTTCAGTCTCGGACAATCCGGAACTCAGCACTGCCCGACGGCCGCTGAGGCCAACGGATGGACCGGCGTCCGGCGGCGACAGTCGCGGCCATCAGCCGGACTCTGGAACTCGAAGGTGGGGTGTCCAATGGCCGACGTATCGCGGTTCATTTAAGTGAACCGCGGGGTTCTGCATCCACTGTCCAAGGTAGAGGACCAAGTGAGGAAGAGAAGCGTAGGTGGACGAGGAGGCTACAGCCCATACAGAGCCTTCGCGCGGGCGTCGATTTCGGATTCGACCTTTTCAATCTCAAGGTTCATGGAGATGGTCTCGTCGCGGGAGACGATGCTACTCACGGCTCCGCCCGCCGCCTGTCAACCTTGGCCGCTGGCGTGCTCCCGACTTTGTCTTGTGGTCGCTGAGGGGAACGAGGCGGAACTAGACTTTGATGTGCCCGCCGGAGATCAGCTTCTGCCTGTACTCGTCTTCCTTCAGAGGACACTCGATCAGATCTCCTAAGTCCGCGCGGGTCAAGTGCAATTGCCTGGCCACCTGACCAAGGAGCGAGTCTCCGTACTCATTGACTCCGTGGCTAAGACGTGTCCTGACGCTTGTCTTCTTCTCTCCGACGTAGAACCAGTACATGTCATGATGGGTGCTGCTCATCTTGAAGCCCTTACCTCTCAGAGCCTTGTCGATAGACCCAGTCTTGAACGTGCTCACGTCAGCGGGGCAATCCTCAGCACCAGGGGCTTAACGAGTCGCTTCAACGCGATAGCATCTTCCGTGAGTTGGCCATCATCCTCCTGCACGACGTCGTCCCAGAGCGCGGCGAACTCGTCTCGAAAGGCAACGAGGGCTTCGTGCCTGGAAGCACCGTATGCGGCGATGCCCAGCAATTCGCTCACGCAGGTCCAGACGCCGTCGCTGAAGCTCTGTTCAATCTGGATGGGCTGCGCCAACTCGAACCGACGGGTGTCGAAATCAACGCGAGTCCACTGAAGCGGTATTAGTGGTTCGACCATGGTGATGTCCGTGATGCGCTGAACGCTCTCGACATTGCCGTTCGCATCCAGAAACGCCCTCCCTTCTACTTCGACAAGTGACCCAGGAATCAGGTCTTTGATCACTGCCTCATACGAATCGTCGTAGTAGCATGTCACGTGCCGATTGCCCACGTCCAAGCCGATTTGGCGCTTGCCGGACTCGACCTCAATGAGATACAGCACGCCCGTAACACGACGGGTCATCTGCTCTGGAATCTCCTCTACCTGCTCACGGATGAGTGTCTGAAGTCTGCCACGTGAGGAAGCATCCAGCGTGTGAGCGGTTCCATTTGTGCTGACATGGACCTCGTACTCAGCGTCTTCCTCGGGCGAGAGCGGAACAACAGCCTTCATGACGCGGGCGAGATGCCCGATATCTGGGTACAACTGGCGCAGCTCTTTCATGTCACCGCCACGCACGTGCGTCAGTGTTTTGTCCAAGTACTGCAACGCGCTGACTCCCAAGTCGCCATCGGTCCTTAGCTGGACCCGCGATGGCAGGCTGGCCAAGACCTCCACGCTGCCCAGGTTGACACCGGTAACGACGAGAGTGCAGCTTTCCATCACCGTGGGAGCCATGCGTCGGGCCCTCGAACCCTTGCCTTCGATAGCCTGGCCGATGTCGTAGACAAGGCGCTGTACCGCCTGGAGCTTTTCTGCAAGAAGTCCGACCTGCACCGGACCAGGTGCAATCAGCTTGATCTTCAGATCTCGACCGGGGTTGTGCATCTAGCTACTTCCGTGGTTCGAGTGAGCGGAGGGATACGTCGAGAGGGTCTCCCGATGCCTCCATCAGAGCCGCGCGAGGCCCACTTACCATTTGGCCATTATAGGCGGTGCAGACTGCCTGTCAAATCGCGGACGGGCGCGCTACTTGTCGGTCTCGTTGTAGCGCGGGTTCCTTCCGCCGTGGTTCTCACGGTACGTCTGGAGGCGCTGTTCCTCCCACTGCTCAGCGGAACGTTCGGTCACGGCGGGGCCTACTACCTTCACGCTCGTGAATCGTTTCCTGTCGTCCTTGTGCTCTTGTGCTCTCCGTTCTGGGTCGTCGGTTATTCCGACGTAGACGAGCTTGCCCCTATCCCGCAGCTCGTACCTGTATGTGTCACGATTGTCGCTCATGCGACTCCACCTTTCGGTCTAGGCTTACGACCAGCCTCTTAATAGGGCTCTTCGCGCATTCGTGTGGGTAGTTTGACGGGGTGATTTGGCCCAAGTCGTTGTAGGACGGCGGTTTGTCTTGCTTGCAGTAGGCCCTGAAATCTGGCACGATTTCCGTCATGCGCA